>Ga0316187_10001711_pt1 | contig 19149 bp, 9 predicted proteins | sample CroRivburrow1_MG_FD_204927 | JGI IMG/M metagenome (GOLD analysis project Ga0316187, IMG submission 204927) | Coastal sediment microbial communities from Maine, United States - Cross River worm burrow 1 | ecosystem: Environmental > Aquatic > Marine > Coastal > Sediment | place: USA: Maine...
CCGAGACGGGCTACGGCTATCTCGAGCTCGGTGGGGAAGTCCACGCCGGCGGCGAGTGGAGGGTCCACACGCTGGATCGATTCGTTGAGAAACCCGACCGCGAGACCGCCGAGGAATATCTCTCCGATGGCGGTTTTCTTTGGAACTCCGGGATGTTCGCCTGGCGTGCGGTGGATCTCCTCGCCGAGGTCCGCCGTCAGCTGCCGCTCCTTTTCGATGGGGTGGGCGCCATCGGTGACGCCCTCGGCACAGCAGATGAGGTCGCCGTCCTGAATGAGATCTACCCCCATCTGCCGCGGACATCGGTGGACTTCGGGATCATGGAGTCGGCCCGCCAATGCTGGTGTGTTCCGGTGAATTTCGGATGGTCTGATGTGGGTTCGTGGCCAGCCCTGGCAGAGGTTCTGACCGCGGATCAGAGCGGCAACGTGGCCCGCGGCCGAACGGTCGATTTCGATTCGCAGAACAACATCCTCGTCGGTGATGGTGTCCTGGTCGCCGCCATCGGCGTCAACGACCTCGTGGTGGTGGCCACCCCCGACGCGGTGCTCGTAGTGCCCAAGAACGACGCCCAACGGGTCAAAGAGGTCGTCGAAGCCCTGCAAGACAGAGAGTGGCACGAGGTGCTCTGACGCGCATCTGAACCCAATACCTCATCGCGCTCTCCGAAAACTCGGGTTTGGGATCATGGGTTCTGACTGTCCGGATCGACACCTTGCGGGCGGGACGCCCGCGAGGAGACCACAGGCCACAAATCCGTCCCACGAAGTCGATGGCCGACCAAGCAAGGATCGCGATGCGATGGAACTGTCAACTGTCGACTGTGAACTGTCGACTTCTTATCCGCGACGAGGAGTTCCTTCGCGATCGAGAATCTCCAGCACCTCACCGAGGCTGCTGATCCTCCGATACCCGTTTCCGGCGAAGTTCCCCGGGCGATCGATGAGCATCGGGTTCATCCCGGCCGCTTTCGAACCTTCGTAGTCCTCGAGCGGCGAGTCGCCGACGTGGAGGGTCTCCTCGGGTCCGACGCCGAGCCGGTCGAGGGTACGGTGAAAGATCCCGGCGGCGGGTTTCTCGATCCCTTCGATGGCTGACACCGTGATTGCCTGGAACCAGCCGGTGAGGTCGAGACCTTGGAGGATATCAGGCAGCCGGCGGTCCCAGTTGGAGATCACCGCCATTTGAAGCCCGCGGTCACGAATGGCCTCGAGGGTGGCGCGGGTCTCCGGATAGACCTTCCAAACCGACGGGTTCGAGAACGCGGCGTAGAGCTCGTCGAGGAGGGGTCGCCAGCTCGCGCCGTGGTCGAGCCGGGCCAGGACCTCGCGGAGAAAGGCTCCCCACCACTCCTTCTCACCGCCGGGCCGGGAGCTGTAGCGATCGATGCCCGGAGGCGTTCGCTCCTGGAGATCCGACCATGCCCCGGCAAAGACCGGCTCGACTTCATCGGCCGTGACCGAACGGCCGTGTCGGCTGAGGAGCTCAGAGTAGATCTCCGCCGGCGTCGGGTCGCAGTAGAGCAGGGTGTTGCCGGCGTCGAAGGTGATGGTGGTGATCTGCGCCATGGTGGGATGGTACCGTAGACCGCGAAGCTGTCGCCGTGATTGGTGGGTCCGAGTCAATAGTCCACAGTCGACGGTCAACAGTTCCACCGCACAGGTCTCGGCGGTGGTGAATGCGAAGGGCTGTCGACTGTGGACTGTGAACTGTCGACTTTGGGATTCTCTGCGATACTGTCGCGGTGCGCATATTGACGAACCCTCGCTGTACCTTCCGGTGCCTCGGCGGCACATCCACCTACATGGTTGGTCGTTTCGCCGCTGCCGTACTTGCCCTGACCTTGATTCCAGCCGTCGCCTCGGCGAGTGAGATCGAGCAACGGATCCTCGGCCATGTGGACCGGGCGGTCGCGAGCGGCGTCCAACCCGATGACTTCCACCACCTCGTCTTCGCCTTTTTCTGGCGGGAAACCGTTCCGGATCCTGAGGTGGTTGAACGTGGGCTTGACCGTCTTGCCGCCGCCCCTCGGGTGGATCCGCTGATGACCGACGAGCTTCGAGGGATGCGGGCGCGTCTGGCGGCGGAAGCGGGGAGGCCGGCGGCGGCGCGGGAGCTCTTCCGGGCGATGGGCGGCCTCTCCCAGTGGTGGGTCCAGGGGCCGGTTTCTTTTGGTGAGCTGGCGGACTTTGACGATCTGGCCAGGCTTCCGGCCGGTGGAACCTGGCGCTCGGCGCCGGGCACCGACCCCATGGGTTGGGTCCGAATCTCCGGTCTCGCCTGGCCGGCGCAACGCCAGCTTGTTTATCTGGCCACAACCGTGACCGCGGAACGGGAGCAGGCGGTGGCCATTCGAATCGGCGCCGCGCAGGCCGCGCGGGTGTGGCTCAACGGCCGAGAGGTTCTGACGACTCCCCGCCCCATCGAGCGAGCGGAGGATCAGGCGTCGGCGGGCGGTTGGCTGCGCCCTGGCGCCAACACCGTCATTGTTGCGGTGGCGAGCGAAACCAATGACTGGTGGCTCAGGGTCCGATTGACCGCACCTGACGGAGAGGCGCTCGAAGATGTTCGTGAGTCCGCCTCGGAACCCTTGTTCGGCACCGTCGAAAGCCGTGATCCGCCCGAGATCAGGGACCTGGAGAGCGAGATTCGAAAGGCGGTTCGGGCGGGCCGAGACGAGGCTACAGTGGCGCTGGCGGCCTATTTGGTGCTGCGACGGCCCCAGGCGGTTGGCGCCGGCGAAGCACGGTCGGCGTGCCGATCGGCGCGCGCCGAGGCTCCGGCTGAAGCGCGCCTCCTCGAGTGGCTCCTGACCGTTGACCAGGAGCTGGTCCACGAGCTGCTCCGGGACGCCATCGTGGCCGAACCGGACTTCGCCTGGGCGCGAATCGAGCTCGCCGCGTGGTACGCCGAACGTGGACTCTTCGATGAGGCGGCGACCGTTCTCGAGCCGGTAATCACCGAACCGGCGGCCAAGGCCGTCGCCCTCGATATCGACTCGGAGATGTGGGGGATCGTGTTGCTCCCCGAGATGGTGGAGCTCGCCCGCCGTTACCCAGTCTGTGAGGCAGTGGGTCTCGCGGCGGCCCATCGGGCCCTCGATGCGCGCCGTACGGATCTCGCCGGTGAGATCCTCGCACCCCTCGAACACACGATCCCGACCTCGGCGACGGTGGTCGAGCTTCGAGAGCGACTCGCCGAGTCCTGCAACGATGGTGACACCCTGCTCGAGCTCTTCACCGAAGGTCTCGAAACCGACCCGAACGACTCTCGGCTACGGCTGCGGCTGGTCCGCCTTCTGAGCGGTGTCGGCGATGTCGATGGGGCACGGGAGCGACTCGAGGAGGGGCTACGGCGATCTCCTTCGGATATCGATCTTCTGATGGAACTCGCCCGCGTCGAGCACTCGGCGGGGGCGGACGATCGCGCACTGCAACTGAGCCGAGAGGTTCTGGTTCTTCGGCCCCAGGATCAGCGCGCCCGGCGTCTCGTCGAGCTGCTCGGCGGGGAGACCGAGGATCTCGGCTGGTTGCGCCCGGTGGAAGAGCTGTGGCGGATGACCGATGCCGCGCCTGACGGTGACCCGGCCGTCGCCGTGCTCGACCACGTCGAGGTCCACTTCCTGCCGTCGCAGCTCACCGAGGAGAGGGTTCAGCAGGTCACCCTCATCACCTCGGCCGAACGGGCCGACGGTCTTCGTCGCCACACGCTGCCCTACGTGTCCGAGAGTCAACGGTTGCGGGTGCTCAGGGCCCGGATCCTGCGACGCGACGGATCCGAGCTGAGTGCCCGGCAGGGAGACACCCCCCGGCTTGCAGAACCCGAGTTCAACCTGTATTACGACACCCGTTTGCGGGTGCTCGACTTTCCCGAGCTTGCCGACGGCGATCTCATCGAGATCACCTATGTCCGAACCGAGACCATCGAAAGCAACGAGACCGGCCCCTACGACGGTGGCCTCATCGGTCTGGGACGGACGGTCCCGACGGCTCTTGCCGAGGTTCAGCTGGTGGGCCCGAAGGACTCGCTGCCGGCGTGGGAGCTCATCAACCTCGAAGGCGAACCGGTTCGGAAGGTCGATCCCGAGGGGCTCGAACGGCTCGCCTGGACGTGGCGCGACCTCGAGCCGGTGCCGCTCGACGTGCCGCCGGCGCCACCCTTCTCCCGGGGGCGGTACCTCAGCTACTCGACCCACCCGGATTGGGGCGAGCTCGGCAGCTGGTATGCGAGGCACGTGGCGCCTCGGGTTCGTACCTCCCGGCAGATCGAGGAGCTGGCCGGACGCCTCACCGACGGAGTCGATGACCGGATCGAGAGGATTTCGCGAATCTACGCATACGTGACCAACGAGATCCGATATGTTGGACTCGAGTTCGGCGAGCACCGTTTCCGACCGTTTTCCGCGGACTGGGTCCTCAATCAGGGCATCGGTGATTGCAAGGACACCGCGGCGCTTCTGGTGGCCCTCTTCGACGCCGTCGACATCCCGGCGCGAATGGTCATGGTGCGAACCGCCGATCTCGGGCCCGTGGTGGGTGAGATGGCGCTGCTCGAGGTCTTCAATCACGCCATCGCCTATCTTCCCGACGACGACCTCTGGCTCGACGGGACGGCGGCGGGTCATGCCATCCTGCCGCCGCCCGGGATGGATCAGGGCGCCACTGTTCTGGTGGTGGACGGGCCCGACAGCCGGCCCCGGGTCACCCCCGTTGCCGGCGCCGGATTGTTGCAGACCACGGTCGCCCTCGGTGAGCACCGGGACGGGCTGGTTTCCCTCGATGTCCGTGTCGAGACCAGCGGCGGGGCGGCCGACCGGCTCCGCAATCGCTTCGCCGGCAGCCGGGACCGACGTCTCTTCGCGACCTGGCTGCAAAACTCGTATCCAGGTGCCGAGCTGACGACGGACCCCAAGTATCGGCTGGTTCCATCGCATGACCCCGCGGTCATCGAGCTGAAGGCGGTGGTTCCGAGGACCGCGCTGGAGAGCCGCGGTGGGATCGCCACCTACCCGGGCACCTTCGACCTCGCGGGCCGAGTCGTCCCCACCCCGAACCGCTCCGGCCCGCTGCTGGTGGCGGTCCGCCCGGATATCGAGTGGACCCTCGAAGTGACGCTGGGGCGACCGCCTTCGACGGAAGCCGAAAGCGTTTCGCTGTCGGGCGATTTCGGCTTCTTGAAGCTGACCATCGAGCCCGAAGAGATGGGCTATCGCGTCGAAGGCTATGTCCACCTGGAGTCCGGGCTGGTCGAAGCCCATCGGGCGCCCGAGTTGCGTGAGTTCCTGCTCGAGATCAAGCGCATCCTGAGCCGGCCCCTGGAAACCCCATGAGCGGTCGAGTCTCCACGCTGGCATTCGCGCTCTGGGTCGGGTCCGCCTGGCTCGCGACCTCGGTGACCGCCGCCGACTGGTGGACGGTGCACCGGGCGGATGCCGCCTTCGATCTGCCCGCCGCCCGCCGGGCCTCCCTGGAGACGGTGGCCGCCGACCCCACCAGCGCCGATGCGGTGGCGGCGGTCGGGTGGTGGTTGCACCAGATCAGAAACCTCCCCGACCCCGAGGAGATCCTGACCGCTGCCGGAGACGCACGTGATCCCGAGCTCGGTTTTCTGCTTGCCCGAATCGAGGCCGAGCTCAACGGCCGAGCACCGTCCGGCGTGTTGACCTCGGCCGAGCTCATCGGGCCCTTCGGGGTATTCGACACCCTCGATCTCGATCGTGGGGCCGCCCCGCCCGATGCCGGGCTGCCGCCGCCCAATACGCTCTTCACCGACCCCTGGGATCCGGTCCGGATGACCGTCACCACCCTCGACGGAATCATCGCCCCACCCGATGTTGTGACGGCGCGTGGCGTTTTCACGGCGCTGTGGACGATCCGACTCGACCGGATTTTGGATGGTTGGATGGCTGTGGAGGCCGCCGGAAGCTACGATCTGGCGGTCGATGGTCGGCCGGCGGATCGACGCCGATTCTGCGGCCGGAGTGATGCCGAGATCATCTGGTATCGAGTCCGCCTCGCCCCCGGCATGCATCGGGTGCGGGCCGATATGGCATCGAGGGGCCGACCCGAACTGAGGGTCAGTTTCTACGGAGCGGACGGACAGGCGGTGACGCCGGCCGTGGCTGACCCGGTCGTGGACGGGTCCTGGGCAGAATCCGAGGTCAGCGAGCAGGAGCCTCCGGCCATGAGCGATCTCAAGGCGCGACTCGAGGGCGATGGCAGTGTCAGCGAGTTGCTCCTGGCCGCGACCCTCAGCGAGCATCGTCGCGATCCCGCAGGCTGGCGTTCGTACATCGAGCGCGCGATCGAGGTTGATTCCGGCAGCCCTTGGCCGCGACTCGCTCTTGCGTGGTACTGGATGATGGCGCCGACCGACGACGATGGCGAGACCCTCCGTCGCCGTGCGCGGGAACAGCTTCGTGGCGCCGCCGAGATTCCCCTGTCTCTTCTCTTGGAACGCGGCCTCGCCCTGAGAGAGAGGCGCGAGGAGGACAACGAACGCATTCTCGAGACCCTGATGGATGATCATCCCGATGACGTTCGGGTGCTTCGTTTGTGGATTCATGAAGCTCTGGGGCGTGGTTGGGTTCGTGAAGCGGAAGAGGGCCTCGGAAAGCTCCACGCCGTCCTGCCGGGATCACGTGGGGCGGCGGAGGTGGAGCTCGAGGTTCTGGAAGCCCTGGAGCGCTGGCAGGAGCGTCAGCGGCTGCTTCGGGCGCTGGCCGTCACCGAGCCGTTGGATCTGAGCTTTGTCGACGAGCTGGCGGCCGGGTGTCTGGTCGCAGACGCGGTGGAGTTGATCCAGCGCCTCCGGGAGCGGGCGGAGGATCCCGACCTCGATGTCGAGCTGGTGCATTTGCTGTACACGGCGGGAGAGCTGGAGGCGGCGGCGGCCGAGCTCGAGTCGCTACGACGCCGCTGGGGTTCGCTGCGGGTGGCGGACGAGCTGAACCTGGCCATCACCGCCGGGAATCGGGAGGCCAACACCCGGGCCCTCGAGGAGGCCCTCGAACGATCGCCGACATCCATCGAACTCCTGAGTCTGGCCTGGCGGCGGGGTGAGGTTCCCTTCTTCGCACCCTTCAGGCTGTCGTTAAACGATGTCAGAGCCCGAGTCGATGACACTCCTGAGGGGGTCGATGCGGTCCTCCTCCTCGACCAGGCGGTCGAGAGGGTCTTTGACGACGGCTCCAGCCTCTACTACTACCACGGTGTGACGCGGGCCTTGACCCCGGTGGGCGCCCGGCAGGCGTCCCGCCTCCAACAGCTGCCCAACTCCCACCGGCTCAAGATCAGGATCCACAAACCCGATGGATCCGTGGTGGTTCCTGCCGAGATCGGGAACGGCGGCGGTCCGGTCGAGCTCGAGGGCGTCGAGCCGGGCGATTTCGTGGACGAGGAGTACGTGGCGCGGGTGGCGGCGACGGGCGCGTCCCGGCGTGGTCACATGCCACCCTACATCTACCGATTCGCTGACCCGGAACGCGCCTTCGGGCTATCGGAGTACCTGCTGCTCGCGCCACCGGAGCTCGATCTCCTCGTGGAGGGAAACCTCGAGGGTCTCGAGCGCACCGAGTGGATCGTTGACGGTTTGCAGGCCATCCGGTGGCGTGCCGAGAGTGTCCCGCCGATTCCGGAGGAGCGCTTCGCACCCCCGACCAGTGAGCTCCTTCCCTGGGTGAGCTATGCCTTCAATGTGACCTGGGAAGACGTCGGCGACGCCATGCGAGATCGGCTCCTTCCCATGCTGGTGGCGACACCAGAGCTCAGGACCTGGAGTGCAGGTCTTCTCACCTCGAAATCGCCCGAGGTCGCAGCGACGACGTTGGTCAACGCCGTCATCGACGAGATCGAGCCGGGCCGAGAGGTGCTGGATTTCTCGGACAGCGCCGGCAGCAGCTTCTCGCGCAAGCGAGGGAATCGCCTCGGGATCACCGCAGCGGCTCTGCTCGAAGCCGGGTGGGAGGTCGATCTGGTCATGACCCGAACACGGCCTTTTGCCGGAACGCATCTCTTGGTGCCGACCTTCGATTCGTTCTACCTGCCCCTGTTGCGCGTCGAGCTGGACGGGCAGGAACTCTGGCTCGATCTCGAGGAGGAACGGCGGGGGATCGGTCGGATCGGACCGATCCTCCAGGGCAGTGACGGCCTCGTGGTGCCGTTGAGCCGTCCCGGGGAACCGGTGGCGATCCTCGATGAGCTCCCCACCTACCCCAACCCCGATCTCGAGGAGGAGATGAAGGCGGTGGCGGTGGTGGATGAGACGGGAGACGCCCGGCTCACCGTCACGCTCCACATTCGTGGTCCCCAGGCGGAGCGGGTGGTGGAGCAGATCCGCAGCGTGCCCACCGAGCGGGTGTCCATGGTCTACCAGCAGATGGCGGCGAATTTCTTCCCATCCGCCACCGACGTTGTAGGGACGGTCGATCGGGTGGATGACGGAATCGAGCTCGAGCTCTTGATGCGGGCACCCGGTGCATGTCGCGCAGAAGGCGATTCCATGGTGTGCCGGTCTCTGGTGTTCACCAAACCACTCCTCCCGGTCCTGGCGGCGTTGCCGACCCGCCGTTATCCGCTGATCATGCCGGTGCCGGTCTTGCAGCGAAACGAGCTCGTCATCGAGGCGCCTGAGGGTTGGACCATCGACCATCGCCCGCGGCGACTCGAGACCAGATGGGGGTCGGTGGTCGAAACCGTCGATCGCGAGGGGCGGCGTCATCGATCGATTCTCAAGCTCGAGCTTCCGGCCCAGACCGTGGCGCCCGATGACTATCCCGAGTTCGCTCGTTTTTGCCACGCGGTGGACGAGTTGAGCTCGCGTCCTCCGGTTCTCTTCCCCGAGAGCGGAAAGACGTATACTCCTGGCTCGTGAAACTGGTTGAAGGGACCGTCATCGCCGTGCACGGCCCGCTGGTGCGGGTGCAGATCGGTGATCGTACGTTGGTCATGGCGTCGCGACGCCGCCTCAATTGGGTGGGCGGCGCACCACGATCGGCACGCCTGGTTGTGGGTGATCGCGTCACCGCCGAGATGAGGGCGGAAGAAGGGGTCGTCGTGGCGGTGGGAGCGCGCGAGAACTCCCTCTGTCGGGCTGCTCCGCACAGTGGCCGCCCTCAACTCCTCGCGGCGAACGTGGACCAGGCTCTGCTGGTCTTCGCCTCGAGCCGGCCCGAGCCCAAACGTGGTCTACTCGACCGTTTCCTTGCCGCATGCCACACCGCGGAGATCGAGGCGATCATCACCGTCAACAAGATCGATCTCGGCATGGACGAGATCGAGGAATGGTTGCCGATCTACGAAGATCTCGGCTATGAGGTGCTCCGGGTGTCGGCGAGAACAGGGTGGGGTTTGGGTCGAGTCAAGCGACGATTGGTGGGGAAGACGACCCTGTTCTGCGGGCCATCGGGTGCCGGAAAATCATCGCTTCTCAACTCGGTCTACCCGGGTTTTCGACTCAAGGTGGGTTCGATTTCCGACGCCACCGGAAAGGGGCGGCACACCACCACCCGGGCCGAACTCATGCCGCTTCCCTACGGTGGTTTCGTGGTGGACACGCCGGGACTCAAGGAGTTCGGAGTGTTCGACGCATCCGACGCGGATCTCGCCCTGGCCTTCCCGGAGATCGCCGCTGAGGTTCCAGGCTGCCGATTCTCCGACTGCAGTCACCTCCGCGAACCCGACTGCGCGGTCCGCGCCGCCGTCGAAGACGGCACCATCGACCCGGGACGTTTCGAGAGCTACCTCAAAATCAGAGATGATTCTTAGTTCTTAATTTTGAAGTTCATCGCAATTGCTTTTCGGGGCTGTGCGATGGGATCATTAAGAATTCAAAATTCAAAATTTAGAATTGGTTATGGGGCCTTGTGCGGCGCGGCGAGGAAGCACCCGACATAGCCCTTGCGCTTCCGGAGTGGGGAGACGGGCATGGTCGTGCCGCCATCGGTCCGTCGGACGCCGAGATACAGCCGCTCGAGCTCGAACCGGTTGCGAAACAGCCAGGTCTCCACCGGTTCGTCGTCGGTCAGGGTCGGAATCTGCATGGGCATCTGGATGGCCTGGAGAAGCACATCATCGCTGGCGCGGTGGCAACCGAAGATCCAGGATCGAGTGCCGTCGGCTTCGAGGTAGGTGAGGACGACCAGGTCTTCGTCGATGGTCGGAGGGACGCTGCCGTCGATGATCGGGGACTCGGCCGGACCCTGCCCCAGTCGGCGGAGAAGGGCGAGGAGAGACGATCCTTCCGAGATGACCTGTGCCTCGGCCGGGATCTCGGTCCACACCGCCGCCTCGACGAGCTCCATGGGGGCGAGTCCCTTGAGCCTGGCAACTCCAAGGTAGCGGAGGCCGACCTGGAACGGGCCCGGCCGATCCGGATCGAGGGGGAAGAGGAGCCAGCGAACACCGTGCTCGGAGACCTCGGTGAACGACTGGACCTTGAGCTCCTGCTCGAGGTGTTCGAGAAAATCCAGGGTGAGCACCATTCCCTCGTTCACAAGCTCGCCGTGGCTGTCGAGGGCGGCCGTATATCGACGGTCGTCGGATGACCTGTCGGCTCTTCTGGCCGAGGCGATCGGCGCGAGGAAGTTCTCGACCTCGGACGCGTCATACCCTGCGTGGATCAGAAACTCCGCGATTTCGGCGACCTCGCGGGAGCTCTTGCCGGTGGTCAGTCTCGAGAGTTCGACGATTCCGTGACCGAAGAACTCGAATCGGCGGATATCGCGATCGGTGTCGAGCATGGGCAGCAAGCGATAGACACCATGGTTCAGGGCCATGCGAATTCCCTGGTCGAAGGGAAAGCCGCTTCGGCGCAAGCGATCGTACGCCTGTTGGATCTCACACGCAGCGGCAAGGACCCGTAGGGCCCGCCGTGACGAATAGAACGCGCCGTCGCCGAGAAACTTCTCGAAGATCAACCGGTGGTCGTGCCGGATCTCCTCGAGCCGATTCTGGAAGACATACATGAACTGGAGCGCTTTCTCCTCGGAGAGTCGTCCCTTCTTTCTCACCTCTTCCAAAATGGCGGTGAAGTTTGTGAGGTCATAGACGAGTCCGAACCGCCGCACCGAGGTGTCCACCACCCCTGGGGCGGTGAAGTCGAAGGGGCGGGTGGTCGGTGCGATGGTGCCGCGCACCGATGGCTCGGCGAGCACGAGTTGGTTTCCGCGGCGGGCCATGATGACGATTCGGCGGCGCAGGGCGGACAGGAGCTCGAAGCGCTTGAGGTTGAGCCCGAGATCGCGACACAACGACGCCTGAGCCTTGGACATCCCGATGGAGTCCAGGAGATCAGCCGTCACGAGAGCTTTGAGGAGTCGGGGTTCGAGGAGTGTCCATGGTCTGGTGAGGTCAATGTTGATCCCCGCGGCCGAGGCCAGAAGTTCGCCGAGGGCCGATTGCCGTGCCATGAGTTGACTGAGGCGACCGATGGCGTGCTCGAGGGTCGCGTTGAGGGTCGCGAGATCGTACCGGAAACGTGTCTTCAGATAGTTGTCCAGAGAAGCCATCTGCACCGTTGGTCGTGGTTCGGTGAGGAGCAACTGGTCGGAACAGATCATTCCGAGCAGTGGTGAGATCTTGGGTGCGAGTCGGATCTGGGCAAGCTTGCGGAGGCGGTCGGAGGCGCCATGAGCGGCGCGCTGGATGAGACCGCCGAGCACCCCTGCGACGGCCTGTTGGTGGCGGGTTCCGGCCCCCTCGTCAGACATGCGGTCGGTCATCCGCACCAACTTGGGGACCCTGGACACCGCCCGGACGACCTCGGAGGAGAGGAGGAGCAGAAAGACCTCCGCCATGCCTCGTCCGTAGTCGTTCATGAAGACGTTCTCCAGGATCAGCGACAACGACCGGTGCAGGCGGTCCCGTTCGACCATGACGCCGCGCTTGTTCGCCGCCTGGTCGAACTCGAACGCGTGGCGGTACTCGACCTCGGCGTTGACCAACTGATCGAGGTTGCGTTGGAGCTGACGAAGCCCATCCGAGCGCAGTATTGGGTAGCCGTATGTGACGACCTTTTCCTCGTCGGAGCCGAAGATGGGGTACGGGGTCGGAAGACATGCAGCGAGATTTGGGAAGAGATCTCTCCAGCCGCCGACAACCTCGTCGGAGGTGAGAACCAGGGGACGACGGAGTTCGTCGGTGAGGACAAGCTGAAAGATCCTGGCGTCTGAAGTCGGTTCCACCCATCAATTCTAGCGAAGATCGTCGGAAGAATTACGCGGTGGGTGATTGTAATGTCCGGCGTTAGTGGGATAATGATGCATATGCGTCAGCAGGAACTCCTTCGGGCAATTGCAGACAGCCCGTTTTTCAAGGCCATGGTCCCCGACGTCCGCGAGACGTTGGCGGCCCATGGTCGGGTTGTCATTCACACCAGTGGCGAGCTGATCTTTGAGCCGAAACAGCGGGCGACTGCGCTCTATCTGGTCCTCGAAGGGGTGGTGGAAATCTGTCGAGAGATCGAGGAAGGCGACGGCCTGAAGCCGGTGGCCTACGTCGGGCCCGGCACGGTGCTCGGCGAAAGTAAAGTGATTACCGGTACTGCGCTCAGAAGCGAAGCGCGATTCCCGGAGGGTGGAGCCACCATGCAGTGGCCGCGTCCCGTGATCCTGCGGATGGTTTACGAATCGAGGGACTTCAGCCTCCACTACCTGCAGAACATCGCGCGGCGCCTCGAGGGGACCTTTGCGAGTCTCGACTCACGCGGCAGTGGAAATCTCGGCGGGATGATCGACCACTTCGATCTGCCCACCATTCTGCAGACCGTCGTCGAGTCAGGGTCGAACGGAGTGGTCGAGATCCGAGACAAGGAGGGCGACACCTTCGGTGCCATCTACACCAGGAACCGCCGGGTCGGGCCCATTCTCTGTGGGACCCTGTTCGGCGAGGAAGCCTTCGTCGAGATCATGGTCTCCCCGCCCCAGGGAGGGACGTTCCGGTTCTCGACGACCGGGACACGCCAGGAAACCGAGGATTCCTACCATCTGCAGCCGCTGCTCTTTGAAGCGGTCCGGATCCAGGACGAGTTCAAGAGGTTTTCCAGTGAGGTCCCTCGGGGGGCGATCTTGCACCACACGGGACGATTGCCCGAGGAGAACGACCGGCTTTCCAAGATGGTCCTGGAGCACGTCAAGACCCGGCCCTCGGGCTGGGGGGCCGTCGCCGAAGGACTTCCCTACAGCAGGGGGCGAGTGGCACTCATGGTGCGGGAGTTGCTCCTTGCCGGGATCCTCGAGACTGATACCAACTACAGGATCAGTGGAGCTGACGCGCTCGAATTTTGATGACCGGCTCCCGCCGCTCAGAAGAAAAACCGATCGACGTACGACGCTCACCAATGGTCTGCTGTGGTCGACGATGTAAAGCAATCAGCGGTGTTTCCTCACCTCCCGGTGCCCGACCCACTGTAGAAGTTCGAGCTCTCTGCCTATACTGATGGAGTCGTGTTCGGCCGTCGTCTTGTCCTCACGCTCGTTGCGCTGACCACTGTGGTGGTGGCCGGCTGGTCCTTGATCAGAACGGTTCACAGCTTCTATCGCCTGGATTTTCCGGTCCGGTGGCTCGAACAGGGGATCGTTGTCGATGAGGTGCCGTCGGGGTCTTCGGCCGCGGCGGCCGGTCTGCGATCCGGCGACGTCATCGAGGCGGTGGACGGCATCGAGGTCAGACGGCTCGAGGATCCCGCCTTTCTCCTCGCCGGGGGTGAGCAACACCTGCTGGCGGTCAAGGGCGCTGGGGGTGAGGGTCGCGAAGTCATTTTCCATCCGCCGCCGCCCGTTATCGAGCCGGTCTATCTCACCCGTACCTCGATCGGTCTTCTCGGGCTGGTCTGCGCCCTCGTGGTGGTCTGGAAGACCTCGAGACGAGAGGCCGCGGTGTTGCTGCTCGTCGCCGCGGCCTCGTTGGTGCTCGGTGCGGTCCCGAACAGGATCGCCGCGTCCCGCGAGGAACTTCAGATCCTGCACCGGATGGCGGGGGCGGTCCTCCCCTTCCTCATCGCCAGGTTCTTCTTCATCTTCCCCGAGCGTCGGGCATCCGTCTGGATGCTGGACCTGGTCACGGTGGTCGCCGCGGCCGGGGCGGCGTCGACCGCCGTCGCTCCCAATGCCGAAGGTTGGTGGTCGGTCGTGACCACCATGCTGCGGGCGGCGTTCTCCATTGCGCTCGCCGGCGGAATCATCCTGCACATCGTGCGTTGGTGGCAGGCGTCACGTGATGCCCGGGTTCGGCGCCAGATCGAATGGGCGGCCCTCGGGCTCTTTGTCGGCCTGGTGCCGTGGTTGGCCCTGGTTTGGCTTCCCCGGCAGCTTGGCATCGAGGTCGATCCGTTCTCTTGGATGATGGTGCTGCCCATGGTGGCGCTTCCCCTCGCCCTGGTGGCGGCGCTGATGGAGTACCGGCTGTGGGATTTGGAGCCCATCGCCCGCGATGCGCTCTCCGCCACGCTTGTTCTGGTGATCGGTGGTTTCGCTTTTGCCATGACCAACCATCTGCTGGTCAACTATGCTGGAGGTTTTGGCTCGTTGAGAAACCTGTTCGCCTTCGCCACCGGTGTGCTGCTCGTGGTGCTGCTCCAGCCCATCCGGACCCGGGTCGGCAACTTCCTTGAACATTGGCTCTACCACGGTCGCCGTCCGCCCCAATGGCTGCTGACCCATGCGACGCGAGAGCTTGCCGAGGTCACCGATCCACGGGAACTCCTCAGCCGACTGGCCGACACTCTTCGCGACGGTCTCGATTTCGACGTTGTGGCGACCTATCTGCGGGTCGGAGATGGCGCCTTTTCTCGGGTCAGCTCGTCAGGAGGATATCTTCCGGAGCACCTCCCCGGAACCGTTCTCGAGCATCATTTTCCCTGTTTCGAGGAGGAACAGCTGGCCGTCGCCGGCTACACCCTGCGGCTGACCCTGGATCGCGTGGACACGGTGCACGGTTTGCTCTACCTCGGCCTGCGCCGTGGACTCTTTCCCCTCGGGAGTGAGGCACAGGAAGTCGTTGGAGCCTTTACCACCCAGGCGGCGGTGGCTCTGGAAAGTGCGCGCTATCTCGACGATCTTCGCCGACAGGCGGAGGAGTACCGCATCCTGCATGCGAACACGCAGCGCATCATCGAGTCGTCAGCCGCGGCGATCCTGGTGTGCGATGCCGCCGGGCGCATTTTGTCGGCGAACAGCGAGGCGGCCGGGATCTTCGAAGTCAACGCCCTGGATCTGGTCTCGGTTCCGCTGGAAACCCTGGTCGAGCTTCCCGACGAGTGGAGAGACACCCTCCCGCTGCAGGCGGCCAATGCCGAGGGGCGGACCAAGGATCATCCCCACCGCCGGGTGATCATGGCGGTCTCCGTGCTCGAGCTCGACAGCGGAAGCTTCAACGGACGGGTGGTGGTGCTCCAGGACGTCACCGAGCTGCGCGAGCTTCAGGATCGGATCCGGGATCAGGAGCGGATGGCCGCCCTCGGACGCCTGGCCTCGGGACTCGCCCACGAGATCAACACTCCACTGACCGGAATATCATCGTTTGCCCAGATGCTCGGTGAGATGACTCCCGAGGAAGATCCGAGGGCGTCCCTGGTTTCCAAGCTGGTGGATCAGAGTTTCCGGGTGTCCCGGATCGTCGCGAATCTCAGAGAGGCCATCCGCGGCGGAAGGGAAGAGCTGACGGTCATCGATCTCGCCATGGTGGCTCGGAGCGCAGCCCTGGAAGCGGCCCGGTCCCTCGGTGCGACGGATCGACTCGAGATCGAAGACAGTTGCCCCGTCATGGCGGTGGGGGCCCCGGGGGCCATCGAGCTGGCGGTGAGCAATTTGGTTCGAAATGCCATCGAGGCTTCTGACTCCCATGCCCGCGTTCGGGTCGCCGCTCAGGCAAGCGACGACTGGGCGGAGATTGTTGTCGAGGACAGCGGCCCGGGTGTGGCCGAGGGGGTCCTGGAGCGGGTCTTCGAGCCCTTCTTCTCGACCAAGACCGATCGTGGCGGGACGGGCATGGGGCTGGCGATCACACGGGATCTGATCGTCAACCTCGGGGGTCAGGTCAGCCTCGAAAACCTTGCACGTGGGGGTGCGCGTGCTACCGTGAGGCTGCAGCGATGGAAGGAGTCGGAAGCGTCCTCGTGATCGATGACGAGCCCGTCCTACAGGACGTGCTCGGGACCCTTCTGCGTGGCGCCGGTTTCGAGGTCCACAGCGCCATGTCGGCGGAAGAGGGATTGCAGCAGATCCGCGACGAGGAGATCGACGTCGTTCTGCTCGACCTCATGCTTCCCGATCGTTCGGGCCTCGAGATCCTGCCCGAGATCAAAACCCACGATCCCCATCTCCCGGTGGTGGTCATCACCGCCTACTCGTCGGTGGAATCGGCCATCGAGGCCATGCGGCTCGGCGCCTTCCACTATGTGCCCAAGCCCTTCAAGAACGAAGAGGTTCTCCATCTGGTGCGGCGGGCGTCGGAGCGGCGCCGACTGCTGGTGGAGAATCTCCAGCTGCGCAGTCGGCTCGAGGGGATGGGCGAGATCGTCGGTACCAGCCGCCGAATGCAGGAGGTCTTCGAGCTCATTCGGCGAGCCGCGCCCGCCCGGTCGAATATCCTGATCACCGGCGAAAGCGGCACCGGCAAGGAATTGGTGGCGCGGGCGATCCACCGTCTTAGCCCGCGAAGCAACGAGCCCTTCGTGCCGGTTCACACCACTGCCATTCCATCCGAGCTTCTCGAGTCGTCCCTCTTCGGTCACGTCAAGGGCGCCTTCACCGGTGCGGTGTCGAGCCGAAAGGGTCTCTTCGAGGCTGCCCATCAGGGAACTCTCTTCCTCGATGAGGTCGGCACCATCAATCCGGAAACCCAGACCAAGCTCCTACGAGTGATCCAGGAACGGGAGATTCGCAGAGTCGGCGGGGTGGAAGCGCGATCCGTCGATGTCCGCTTGGTGGCGGCGACGAATGTCGATCTCTGGGGAGAGGTCCAGGCCGGCCGATTCCGAGAAGACGTTTACTACCGGCTCAACGTCATCACCATCGATCTGCCGCCCCTGCGCCATCGGCGCGAGGACATCCCGCTGCTGGTCTCCCACTTCTTGGGTACTTACACCGAAGAGAACAATCGTGAGCTGGTTGGCTTTTCGCCCGAAGCCATCGATGCTTTGACCGACTACTCGTGGCCCGGAAACGTGCGTGAACTCGAGAACGCGGTCGAGCGGGCGGTGGTGCTGAGCCGCGGCGAGACCGTCGAGTTCGAGGAGCTGCCTCTGGCCCTTCGAGTCGAGTCCCGGGACGAGCTGACGATCAGCGAGATCCCGCCCGAGGGACTGGACTTCCGCTACGCCGTCGCGACCTTCCAGGCGCAGCTGATTCGCCAGGCGCTCAAACAGACCGGCGGTGTCCAACGAAAGGCGGCGCGGCTTCTCCAGCTCAGTCCGACGACCCTCAACGAGATGGTGCACCGGTTCGAGCTCAAGGACGAGTGATTTCGTCGATTTGACCGGGGTGTAACCTTTTCGGCAATTGCGACGTATTCTCTATTGCATCGCAACCTCCTCTTGTTGGCGGCTCCGCAACCCCCGCGGAGCCGTCAGCGTGTTTGGGGTCTTGGGGTCTTGAGGTCTTGGGGTCATGGGGTCGTGGGGGCTTGGGGTGTCGGAATCTGAGGAGCGATCGCCTATCCTGTCCCCATGAGCAGCGTTGCAGTTCTCGTCTCGGGTGGGGTGGACTCCTCGGTCGCGTTGGCGCGCCTCGCCGAGGAGGGCCGCCACGAACTCCGGGCGTACTACTTGAAAATCTGGCTCGAGGACGATATGGCCTTTCTCGGCAGCTGCCCATGGGAGGAGGACCTCCGATTCGCGAGAGAGGTGTGTGCGTCCTTTGATGTACCCCTGGAGGTCGTACCACTGCAGCGAGAGTACTTCGAAAGGGTCGTCGACACCGCAATACTCGAGCTCGAGACCGGTCGGACCCCGAGCCCGGATGTGCTGTGCAACCGGCTGATCAAATTCGGCGCCTTTGTCGATCGTGTTGACGACACGTTTGACTTTGTCGCCAGCGGACACCACGCCCGGATCGATCACTCGGGGCCCCTGTCACGACTTCTCAAAGGGGTCGATCCCATCAAGGATCAGACCTACTTCCTCAGCCAGTTGACCCAGGAACAGGTCGCCGGGTCTCTTTTCCCCATCGGTCACATGACCAAGGCGCAGGTCCGCGATGAGGCCCGGCGGCTGGGGCTCCCGAACAGCGATCGACCCGATTCCCAGGGCATCTGCTTCCTCGGCAGGGTGCCCTACGACGCCTTTGTCGAGCACCATCTCGGTGAGAATCCCGGGATGATCCGCGACGTCGTCAGCCGCCGAGAACTCGGCACCCACCGAGGCTTCTGGTTCCACACCATCGGTCAGCGCAAAGGCCTCGGTCTCGGTGACGGCCCGTGGTACGTGGTCGGAAAGGACCACGGCACCAACGAGCTGTTGGTGGCACATGTCGAGGCGCTCGAGAGCTTCCACCGAGATCGTTTCACCGTTGCCGAGCCTCACTGGATCGGTGCCGCTCCGGAGGGTGATCGGTTCGATCTCCGAGTCCGCCACGCCCCGGACCTCGTGGGTTGCCGGGTGCGAAGACTCCCGGGTGGCGGTCTCGAGGTCGCGATGGACGAATCCGAGTCGGGCATCGCCCCCGGTCAGTATGCGGTGTTCTACGACGGCGAGGAGTGCCTCGGTGGGGGCGTCATCTCCGGGCCCTGACCGATTCTAATTCGGCTTTCGTTCCCGTTCGCGTTCCCGCTCCCGATGTCTTCATCAGGGGCAGGTGAAGAGAACGGTTTCGACCACCGCGACGCGGCGTCAAGACCCCAAGACCCCAAGCCCTCAAGACCCCAAGACCCCAAGCCCTCAAGACCCCAGGACCTCACTTCATGTACTTCAGATGCACCAGATGCTCGAGGTACTGATCGGTATGGATCCCGTGATCCGTGAGCATGCCCTCGGCGCTGACCACGAAGGTGGCTTCTTCTCCCACGATCCGGGAAAAGTAGACCCGGTGGCGTTCATCGTGCGAGCACATGTCGATGGCACAGAGGTCGTCCGAGAGCTCGGATACGAGAGTGTGGTCGCAGACCGGGCAGCTGAAGTCCCACCTGGTCCCGGCGGCCATGGTTTTGCCCGGAGGGA
>Ga0316187_10001712_pt1 | contig 19148 bp, 15 predicted proteins | sample CroRivburrow1_MG_FD_204927 | JGI IMG/M metagenome (GOLD analysis project Ga0316187, IMG submission 204927) | Coastal sediment microbial communities from Maine, United States - Cross River worm burrow 1 | ecosystem: Environmental > Aquatic > Marine > Coastal > Sediment | place: USA: Maine...
AAAACGAACGCCTTCCGACGTAGCGAAGATATCTTGGGTATTAGTCATCCCCGCGCAAGCGGGGATCCTGTAATGGCGGCGCCGTGGCTATCGAAGCCCCTTTGCCAGATTCCGCTACGTCGGACCGCAGCTTACGCGGGAATGACAACGCCGTCCGACGTTTCGAGAACGACGGCTTTTTATCAAACGTAATCCTTGTACTTGTCGAGAAAACGGATCGGTTTGGCCAGCGCGTCGCGACGGAAGGGATCGCCGAGCTCGCGCGTACACATGATTTCGAGTACGGTCGTCTTGCCGCTGTTCATCTGCATGTCGACAGCTTTTTCCAGTGCCGGCCCGACGTCTTCAAGTTGATCCACGGTAATACCCTCGGCGCCCATGGCGCGGGCAATGCCGGCCCATGATTCGCTTTCCAGTTCGCCCGCGACAAACCGACGATTGTAAAAATCGACCTGGTTCTTTTTTTCGGCACCCCATTGACGGTTGTGAAATACGACCGCGGTTACCGGGATGTTGTGGCGAACCGCCGTCATCGTCTCCATCATGCTCATGCCCCAGGCGCCGTCACCGGCATAGGCAATTGCGGGGCGATCCGGGCTGGCTACCTTGGCACCCATCACGGTGGGCAGGGCGTATCCACAGTTGCCGAAACTCATCGGCGCAAGGAAACTGCGCGGCTCATCGAAGCGCAGGTAAGAGTTGGCGACCGAGTTGATGTTACCGATGTCGGTCGAAACCATCTTGCTTGCCGGCATCGCCTTTTCGAGTTCACGTAATACCTGGCGCGGGTGCAACCAGTTGCCCTGTTCTTTATTTTGCTCTTCGATCATGTCGAGGCTGTAGGCATCTTTCTCGTGCGTCCAGTTATCGAGCTCATCTTCCCAGGCTGCTTTTTCCGCCGCAATTTCTTTGGCGCGGGCTTCACGGCTGTCGTCACAGGCAAGTGACTTGTCGGCGATACGGTTCATCAGCGCCCTGGCACTGGCTCCAGCGTCACCGCAGATACCCACAGAAATCTTCTTCACCAGTCCAAGCATTTTATTGTCAGCGTCGACCTGAATGATCTGGGCATCTTTCGGCCAGTAATCCATACCGTGCTGGGGCAGCGTGCCAAAAGGTCCGAGGCGCGTGCCGAGTGCGAGTACGACATCGGCTTTGGAGATCAGTTTCATCGCTGCTTTGGAACCCTGGTAGCCCAGTGGGCCAGCCCATAACGGATGGCTCGACGGGAACGAGTCGTTGTGCAGATAAGAGTTGACCACCGGTGCGCCAAGGCGCTCGGCGAGTGCCTTGCATTCGTCGATCGCATCGGCCATTACCACGCCACCACCGGATACGATGACCGGGAATTTAGCCCTGGCCAGCAATTCGGCGGCCTGGTTGAGACTGCTGTCGCCACCCGGTCCGCGATCGAGGCGTTGCGGCTGCGGGATTTCGACGTCGATCTCACCGTAGAAGTAGTCGCGTGGAATGTTCAGCTGGGTCGGTCCCATTTCAGACATGGCACGATCAAAACAGCGGCCGGTAAACTCTGCCATGCGATTGGGGTTATTGACGTGTCCCTGGTACTTGGTGAACTCCTCGAACATCGGTAACTGGTTGGCTTCCTGGAAACCGCCCAGACCCATACCCATGGTGCCGGTTTCGGGGGTGATTATAACCACCGGTGAATGTGCCCAGTAAGCGGCCGCAATGGCAGTCACGCAGTTACTGATACCCGGGCCGTTCTGACCGATCACTACACCGTGACGGCCACTGACGCGCGAATAGCCATCGGCCATATGTGCAGCGCCTTGCTCATGCACTACCGGGATCAGGCGTATGCCGGCGGGTGCGAAAATATCCATCGCATCCATAAACGCGGAACCCATGATGCCGAACATGTCAGTGACATTGTTCGCGACCAGGGTTTCTACAAACGCTTCACTGGGGGTCATTTTCATGTTCTTTCCTCGATGGGTCAAAATAATCTGGCTGGGTAACATAAAGTACCCGCTTTTTAGTTGTAGTACCAGTTGTGAGCAATCTTTGATGCCAAGCGCGCGTCCCTGCCCCCGGCAGGCGGCCTGGCCCACCCATCTCATCGACCTGCGCAGCGAGGGCGTCGTAGCGGAGCAGATGCCGAGCGGGAATTCGGTGAGATATGCGGCTAGACGCCGCTGTGGATCAGTTCGGCGAGCAGGCGAATGCCGGGTTCGATCTGTTTGGCACTGATCGACGAATAACCCAGACGAATGAAGTTCTGTGGTGGGTTATTCTGCATGAAGCAGATATCCCCGGACTCGATCAAGATGCCGGTGGCGCGCGCACGTTCCTTCAGTTCGCGCGTATCGAGCCCGGCGGGACCCTCGACCCAATAGGAAGTGCCGCCAAATGAAGGAATACGCGACGATTCGGGCAAGTGCCGATTGAGTGCTTCACCCATCACTTGCCAGCGATTTTTATAGGTCTCGCTGAGTCGGTGAATCAACGAATCGTGGTGGCCCATCGACAGGAACAGGGCAACGATGCGTTGATTATTGGCAGGTGGGTGGCGCACCATCAGGCGCCGCAGCGCACGCGCTTCATCGATTAACGGCCGCGGCGCAACCATATAACCGAGACGCAGGCCCGGTGCGAGGGTTTTCGACAAGCTGCCGACGTAGATCACACGCTCGCTGGCGTCGAGACTTTTCAACGCCGGAGTCGGGTCACCAACAAAGTTGATTTCGCTTTCATAGTCATCCTCGATAACCAGAATATCGTTTTGCTCGGCCTGCTTGAGCAATTGCTCGCGGCGCGCCAGTGGCATGGTCACCGTAGTGGGAGACTGGTGACTCGGCGTAACGTAAACAAATTCGCAGGAACACAGGTCGGAATTGACCACCACGCCGTGGTCGTCTACCGTCAACGGCACCATTTGCGGCGATTTGAGCTCGAAGATATTGCGCGCATCGGGGTATCCCGGATTCTCCATACCGACGCGAGTCCCCTTGCCGGTTAACAGGTCCGCAAGAATGTAGAGCGCCTGTTGCGCACCCATGGTTATCAGGATTTCGTCGCGTGCGGCCCACACGCCGCGGCGCGGCAATATGCGCGCCTGGATTTGCTCGATCAGCAGCGGATCATCGATGTCGATTCGATCTGGCGTCACGTCCTGGATATCGCTGACGGAGAGTGCCTGGCGGCAACAGTCGCGCCAGTCGGCTACCGGAAACAGGGCCGGGTCAAGCTGTCCGAACAGAAACGGATATGGATAGTTCTTCCAGTCTACCGGTTTGATGATGTTGCGTTGCTCGGATGGGTAAAACTTGATATGCCGCTTCCAGTCGGGCGGACTATGCTGGCCATCGAACTTGAGGGGCTCGACCCGCACGCGTCCCGCGAGCATGGTCTTGTCGATGTAGTAGCCGCTGCGCTCGCGCGCTACCAGGTATCCCTCGTCGATCAGCTGCTGATAAGCCAGCACCACGGTGTTGCGCGCAATGCCCAGGTGCCGCGCCAACTCCCGCGACGATGGCAGAGGCAACTCCAGCGGCAGTTTGTCGTCGAGGATTGCGCTCACTATCATTTCGCGCAGCTGGCGCTGATAGCTGATCTTGCGGTCCCGGGAAATGCGGAACAGACGATCCCACATTATCTGGTCAGAGCGGCTTGGCATCGCTTTCCGAATTGGCATATATAAATGGCATAATCTGGCTCTATTGTATATTGTTCATTTCAAATTAGCCTCTGTTTCCCCCACCATGAAATAGCCGGGTCGAACAGCGGGGCCTGCTTAAACGGAGATTGTGATGAAACCTGAAAACATCAATGAAATAGTCGGTAGTGACCGCAACCATTTGTGGCATCACCTGGTGCAGCACAAACCCTGGCAGCAGAGCGATCCCATGGTCATTGTCGAGGGTAAGGGCATGCGGGTGACCGATCACAACGGCCGCGAGTATCTCGATGCCGTTTCCGGTGGCGTGTGGACCGTGAATGTCGGCTACGGCCGCGAAAGCATCGCCAACGCGGTGCGCGACCAAATTCTCAAGATGTGTTACTTCGCCAATTCAGCGGGCAATATCCCGGGCGCTCAATTCGCCGAGAAACTGATCGACAAGATGCCCGGCATGAGCCGCGTTTATTATTCCAATTCCGGCTCTGAAGCCAATGAAAAAGGTTTCAAACTGGTACGCCAGCTGGCGGCCATGAAGAACGGTGGCAAGAAACACAAGATCATCTACCGTGATCGCGACTATCACGGCACCACGATTACTACCCTGAGTGCCGGTGGGCAGGCGCAGCGCAAGGATCAGTATGGACCCTTCACCCCGGGATTTGTCGAAATACCCCATTGCCTGGCCTATCGGGATCCGCGCGGCGGCGACCCGGACTACGGTGTGCAAGCGGCGCGAGACCTGGAAAAAGTTATCCTTGCCGAAGACCCCGATACCATCGGTTCGGTCTGCCTCGAACCCATCACCGCCGGCGGTGGCGTTATCGTGCCACCCGAAGGGTACTGGGAGACCGTGCAGGAAATCTGCACCAAATACGGCGTTTTAATCCACATCGACGAGGTGGTCTGTGGTATGGGCCGCACCGGCAAGTGGTTCGGATATCAGCATTACGGCGTCAAACCGGATATCGTGACCATGGCAAAAGGGGTTGCCAGCGGTTACGCCGCCATTTCAGTCATGGTGACGACCGAAGATCTGTTCAACGAGTTCCTCGCCGAACCCGACGACAAGATGAGTTATTTCCGTGACATCAGCACCTTCGGCGGATGTGCCGGCGGCCCGGCGGCGGCGCTCGCCAACATGCAGATAATCGAAGAAGAGAATCTGCTCGATAATGTTAACCTGATGGGCGATTACCTGATGGACAGTCTCAATGCACTGATGGACAAGCATGAAATCATTGGTGAAGTGCGCGGCAAAGGCCTGTTCGTCGGTGCCGAGCTGGTCAAGGACCGCGGCACGCGCGAACCCGTCGACGAGTCGATCGCAGCAGCCGTTGTCGGCGACTGCCTGAAGCAAGGCGTCATGATCGGCCGTACCAATCGCAGCCTCGCGAAATACAACAACACCCTGTGCCTGAGCCCCGCATTGATTTGCACTCGCGACGATATCGATGAAATCGTGACCGCAATCGATGTTGCATTGGGCAATCTGCCGCAATAGCAGCAAGATGACGCTGCGTAGCCTTCATTCCCCTGGGGCAGCGCCCAACAAAACGGATGCGGGCATGGGCGGCTCGATATTGGCCGACAACGCCGATACCGCGCAGCTTCCCGCTTCACGAGGTCAGCTTGAAGAATCGCCGGGCAGTTAAGGTCGCTTCCTCACCACTCGTTTCTACCCGGATCGCTTCGACATGAGCATCCCGCGCGCCGTCCGGGATCATGCCGGGTTCTACGGCGGAACCTCGGGTTGCTGATCACCGATATTGTCGAACGTCTGGCAGCGGATGATTTTCTGTTTGTCGAATCCAGGCTATCCGTGCGCATACTGTCGGATATCATGGCCACCCCGGTGGGTGATGACCCAGTCTTTCTGGATAGCTGGAATCGGCTCGAGCAGGATCAATACATGGCTGACGGTGGCCGCTATCGTAAACGGCGCCACGCGACTTATGCGATCGACGGCGCCGGGCAGCGCGCCCGCTTAATGCCGTACCAACCTCATTACCAGACCCTCGACTACAATCCGCTCAACGGCGGGGTGGCACGCTACTTCGCGCCGATACTCGACGATCTGCATCAAAGCATAACGCTTGCGGCCCTGCTCGAATTTGGCAACCGGGTGTTCAGCCAGATCACCGGCAATCCACAGTGGCATATCGAGTTACATCAGTTCCGCATCGAGGCCCGGGATGGACGCATGGGCAAGCCGACACCCGAAGGCGTGCATCGCGACGGGGTCGATTTTGTCATCGTGGTGATGGTCAAGCGGGTCAATATCGACAGTGGCGCGACTACCATCTATAACCTCGATCATCAACTGGTGGGCGAATTCACCCTGCGCGATTCCTTTGACATGGTGTTGGTGAATGATCGCAAGCTTTACCACGGTGTCACCGCCATTACCCAGCTCGATGCAGATGAGGAAGCCTTTCGCGACGTGCTGGTAATCACCTTCAAACTGAAGAATATCGTCTGATATCTAGCGTAATACGCGCCCCCTGGAGTCATTCCCACCCCTGGAGTGATTGCCAATCGGGTGCAGCCGGCTTAGCGGCGCTCCGACGCATCGAGATGGCATCAAAAGGTGAAAAGGCGTGATAAGTCGCCTGCAGTCGCGAACAGGTCGGGATTCTCGTGTATCTTCCAGCGCTAATTACTTATAATTTGACGCAGTTTTAACCTTCGGAACCGGCGGCAGGAACAATCGTGGAAAGAGAAGCAATGAATTTTGACGTGGTCATTATCGGCGCAGGACCGTCGGGATTGAGCGCGGGTATTCGTCTCGCACAAATGGCGCAACAACAGGAGCGCGAGCTGACTATTTGTATTCTTGAGAAGGGCGCCGAGGTCGGCGCTCATATCCTGTCCGGGGCGGTTATCGAAACACGCACGCTGACTGAATTGATCCCCGACTGGAAGGAAAAGGACGCGCCGGTTAAAATCGAGGTCAAGTCCGACACCTTCAAATATCTCACCGAGCGCGGTTCGTTCTCGCTGCCCACACCACCACAAATGCATAACGAGGGCAATTACATCATCAGCCTCGGTAACCTGTGTCGCTGGTTGGCGGAGCAGGCCGAAGAACTCGGGGTGGAGATTTTCCCTGGTTTCGCCGCCGCCGAAGTGCTCTACGACGATAACGGCGCGGTACGCGGTGTCGCCACTGGTGACATGGGCATCGGCAAGGATGGCAAGCCCACTGACAGTTACCAGCCCGGTGTTGAATTGCTTGGCCGCCAGACCATTTTCGCCGAGGGTTGCCGGGGTTCGCTGGCCGCTGAACTGATGGATAAATTCAATCTGCGCGAGGGCATTGAACCGCAGACATACGGCATTGGCATCAAGGAAATCTGGGAAGTCAAACCCGAGCTGCACGACGAGGGCGCGACCCTGCACACCATCGGCTGGCCACTCAAGTCCGACGTCTATGGCGGATCCTTTCTCTATCACAACGAGAATAATCAGATCGCGGTCGGTTTCGTAGTGGGTCTCGATTACGCCAATCCGCACCTGAGCCCGTTTCACGAGTTCCAGCGGTTCAAAAACCACCCTGAGATTCGTCCGTTATTCGAAAGTGGAAAGCGCATTTCCTATGGTGCACGCGCCATTTCCGAAGGGGGCCTGCAATCGATTCCAAAGTTGACCTTCCCCGGTGGTTTGCTGGTCGGGGACAGTGCCGGTTTTCTCAACGTCCCCAAGATCAAGGGTACGCATACCGCGATGAAGTCAGCGATTCTGGCAGCCGATTCGGTGTTCGAGTTACTGCCGCTGGAATACGATGCAGAAAATCCGGGCGTTGCACTTGAAGCCACCAGCTACCCGCAAAAACTGCAGCAATCCTGGTTGTGGCAGGAGTTGCACAAGGTACGCAATATTCGCCCTGGATTCCACCGGGGTTTGTGGCTGGGCCTGCTCAACGCCGCACTCGAATCCTACGTGTTTCGTGGAAAAGCGCCCTGGACCATGGGCCACCATGCCGACCACGAGCAGACCGGGCTCAAGGGCGACTATCCCAAAATCGAATACCCGAAGCCCGATGGTGTGGTCAGTTTCGATCGCCCGTCATCGGTCTATCTGTCGGGCACCTTTCATGAAGACAATCAACCCGCGCATTTACGCCTGCGCGACGACAGCGTGCCGATACTGCTCAACCTCGAGAAATATGATGCGCCAGAGCAGCGTTATTGCCCGGCGGGTGTCTATGAAATCGTGGAGCTCGAGGGAAAACCTGCGCTGCAGATCAATGCGCAAAACTGTGTGCACTGCAAGACCTGCGATATCAAGGATCCGAGTCAGAATATTCACTGGACGGTACCCGAAGGTGGCGGCGGTCCTGCTTATCCCAACATGTGAAGCGAGCACGCGGGATCGCGGCGAGATCGCTGCGCTCGCAAGTCGCTTATCGCCGGAGTCAGGCCATGCCTCATTGCATTATTGATTACTCGCAGGATGTCAGTGCCGAGATCGAGATCGATCGTCTGATCGAGGCCGTTCATCTCGGTGCAATGGATTCCGGGCTGTTCCCCGAATACGACATCAAAACGCGTGCGGTTGAATTTGCGCAGCATCGCACCGGGCAAACCCGCGACTCCTTCGTGCACGTCGCAGTACACCTGTTGTCGGGTCGTAGCGACCAACAGAAGATCGCTCTGAGCGAAGGGATGTTGGCGCGCATCGAGCCACTGCTGCCCACTGTGGTCAGTGTTGGAGTTGAGATCTGCGACATGCATCGCGCCAGCTACCGCAAACGGGTGCTGGCAACCGTTTAACCGGCAATCACCGCTTAGTCCGCGGAGCAGGCTGCCATCATCCTGTCGCGTGCATCGGTCCAGCAAATCGGCTCCAGTCGCCGCAGCAAATCCCAGCTTTGCTGCACGTCGATACTCAGATAGGCGTTATCGGGCTCGAGTCGTTGCTGGTGTGCGCACAGGCACACACTCATGCAAAGACGCATACCGATCATGTCGAATATCAGGCCGATTTCGCTTTCGGTGAGCGCCAGGCCGAGATGATAGCCACGCACCACCGCCTCGGCACTGGCCATTGGATCGGGTTGCTCGAGCATCGCGTAGGCCGCGGCGATAGCCGGCTCCAACACCAGCCAGGAATGAATCATATCGCCAAAATCGATGATGCTGGTCACTCGCGTGCCGCCTTCATTCACGATCACGTTTTCGCGGTTGGCGTCGTTGTGAATGACGCTGCGACGTAACTGGTCCTGCAGCGCCACCACTCGAGCGAGATAACCGCTTTCAAAGTGCTCCACCAGCTGGCGCTCGTCGTCGTTTGCCAGCAATGGTTTATAGGCAGCGAGGCCCACACCCGTGGTTTCCATGTTCCACAGCAGGGGACGCTCGAGTCCCGGATGGGCAAATCCGCTCAGCGCCCGGTCGAGGCGGGCCAGGTTCGAGCCGAGATCCAGTAACAGCTCGCTACTGGAGACCGCGATCTCGGACCATATTCGACCTTCAAGATAGGGTAGTACGCGGCAGTAATGTTTTCGGTCATGGGCATCCCGCAGGATTTCAATCTGCTTGCCGTTAACCGATTCGAGCGCGCAGGCAATCAACGGGAAGACTCGTTCGCGACGCAGACGCTCAAATACCTGGTGCTGACAATCCAGCATATCCAGCGACTCATCGGCATTGGCGATCTTGAAGACGAATTTGCCACGCGCATCGCTGATCCGGTAGTTCAGATCGCGCTCACCGTGGAGCAATTTCATGGGCCCCTGCAGCGCATACAGGCGTTGTGCGATAGCGGCGGTTTCCTGCGCATCGAATTCGGGTAAAAGACAACTATCTGACATGGCGGCCGGGAGCGTAAAAAGCCCCATTGTACGCCATGTCGCAAATGGTTAACTAACAGTCGTAGACGTTCCGGGACGGTAAATATATAGTCCGCGGCTATTCATTAAATACTTCAGCCAGGAGCAGTTCATGTCGCTTCGTCTCGGGATCGACACCGGCGGTACATTCACCGATGCAGTGCTGGTCGACGACCAGAAACAGATCATCAATGCGGAAAAAAGCCTCACCACGCGCTTTGATTTGAGTTTAGGCATCGGTGATGTCATCGGTAAACTGCCAGCAGCCGCGCTGGCCAACATTTCCATGGTGTCGCTGTCGACGACGCTGACCACTAATTCGGTCGTCGAAGACCTCGGCGCACCGGTGTGCGTGTTGCTGCCCGGCTATACCCCTGAGCAGGTCAAGCAAAGTGGCCTGCTCGACATATTGCCGGCGCAGATGGTGGTGATTCTGGAGGGCGGTTACGATGCCGTCGGCCGCGAACGCAGGCCACTGGACGAAGAAGCCGCGCGCGCCGCGATCAAAGCGCTGCAGGATGAAGTGTCGGCCTTTGCCATTTCCAGCATGTTCGGGACGCGCAACAGCAGCCATGAGAATCGCCTCAAGCAAATGGTGCTCGAGATCACCGGAATGCCCGTCATCTGCGGCCATGAGCTTGCCTCCAGTCTCGGTGCACCGCGGCGTGCGCTCACCGCCGCGCTGAACGCACGCATGGTGCCGGCGATCAAGGAGCTGGTCGGCTCGGTACAAACCATTCTTGCACGTCACCATATCGATGCGCCATTGATGCTGGTCAAGGGCGATGGATCGCTAGCGAGTCTGGCCAATGCGATCGAAAAACCGATTGGCACGGTTCTCTCGGGACCGGCGGCCAGCGTCATCGGTGCCTGCCAACTGTCGGGGCTCGAGAATGCGATTGTCGCCGACATGGGTGGCACAACCACCGACATTGCTATTGTCAGTAACGGCCAGCCGGAACTCAGCGATGACGGCGCACGCATCGGCGACTGGCAGCCCATGGTCGAGGCCGTGCGCGTCAATTCGATCGGCCTCGGCGGTGACAGTGAACTTCGCTTCGGCGGCCACGTGGGTCTCACCATCGGCCCGCGGCGAGTGGTGCCGACCAGCTTGCTGGCGCATTTGTATCCGCAGGTGGTACCGCGCCTGGAAGCGCAGCTTGCGGGCATGGTCAGTGCGCGCAGCAATCGTTTCGTGATGCGCCTCGAGAATAACCAGGCCCTGCTCAACCAGCTCGGCCCGGTCGAGATCGAAGCCTGGGAACTGCTTTCCGATACACCCATCGAGCTCGAGACCATGGTGCTGGAAGATCGTCAGTTCGCGCGTGCGCTCGCCAAACTGAAACGTCTCGGTCTCGCTATTTACAGCGGCTTCACCCCATCGGATGCGGTGCATGTGCTCGGCATCAATTCTCATTGGGATGCGCATGCGGCAGAACTGTCAGCGCGCATCTGGATGCGCCAGATGCGTTTCATGTACGGTTATGGCAAGTGGGACAGTGACGACGTCAATGCCGCATGTACCCAGGTTTACGATCTGGTAACGGCAACCATTCGCCGCCTGCTGATCGAAGTCGGTTTGAACGAGTTTGACCTCGCCGGTAAATCGAGCAAGACCAGCGGCATCGTCGACACCATCACCCGAATGGTCATAGGCACCCATGAAAACAAGGGTCGCAAGCCTCTGTTCAACCTTGATTTCGCGAGTGATTATCCCATCGTTGCGGTCGGCGCTCCGGCAGCGAGTTATTATCAAAGCGTTGCCGACAGCATGCATATCGGCCTGCACCTGCCCGAGCATGCGGACGTCGCCAACGCCTTTGGTGCAGTAATGGGCAGTGTGATTCAGCGTGCCCAGATTACCGTCACGCAACCCCAGCACGGTATTTTCTGCCTGTTCCACGGCGATCAGCCAAGGCACTTCGAAAATCTCGCAGCAGCGCGGGCCGAGGCCGAGCAGCTGGTGACTGGCCTGGCCCGGGACAAAGCACTGGAAGCTGGCGCCATCGATCCCACGGTGACGCTCAAGTTTGACGATATCCATGTACTGGATGATATCGATGGCGAATTGTTTCTTGAATCGACAGTGATCGCGACCGCTATCGGTCCCGCCTGTAATTGGCGCTAGCCCTCAGCAGCCAGATGGGGATTAGCCCGAAACTGGAAGACCGCCTGCGTGAGTATGGCTTGTTTGTGCGCGGCGTTACGCGCCTTAGCGATGCAGAAATTGAATACTATAGCTGTGATCCGAGTAATCTCCAGCTTGCCCTGATCGGCAACATCGGCTCGAGCTACTGGGCACATTTCAGCCAATCGGAGGAATTCAAGGATGGCGCCGCGCATCCACTGGATCGCTGGAGTCGACGCGTCGCCGAAACGATCGCAAAGCCGCTATCGCTACAAGCGCTGTATCCTTTCGATGGACCACCCTATTATCCATTTCAGCAATGGGCGCGACGTGCGGAGAGTCTTGAACAGTCACCCATCGGGGTCATGATTCATCCGCAATTCGGTCTGTGGCATTCCTATCGCTTTGCGCTGCTTGGCACTGGTTTCGAGGTTGAAACTGCGGGCATTTGTTCAACATCGGGCGGTGACTCACCCCGCGCATCACCCTGCCTGGACTGCGCCAGCAAGCCCTGCTTGCATAGCTGTCCGGTCGCTGCGTTTGATGTCGCTGGGTACGCGGTCGAGCGTTGCTTCGATTACTTGCAACAGACGCCACAAGCCGAATGCCACCAACAAGGCTGCCTGGCGCGAAATGCCTGCCCGATTGCGCCCAAACTGAGTTACGTCGCCGCACAGGGGCGTTTTCACCTGCGCGCTTTTTTGCAGGCGCAGCAAGCCCGTTCTGGTGCATAAACTGCGCTTGTCGGGACCTTTGCTGCCAGCATTAAAAAGCCGTAAATCCAACCCCGGTTTTGCTGGACTCATCTATAATCACACCGTGTAGTAATCAATTTTTTCTTATAAGTTAACAAGGACCTGGGTCTACGAGGTAGTACCGTTCCGTATGGCAAAACTTGGAAGCATCTTTTTCAATCGAACGCTTAACCAATTTCTCGAATGTGAGGACCCCGGTGGAAAAAAGGGCCAGTCGCTGGTGGAAAAACTTCGAGAGTCCACTAATTCCAATCTGGATAAGGTTCTGGAAACCATTGCCCAGGTGGATGACCCGCATCGCGAAGCCCTGAAACAGCTGTGCTTCGAATCCGTGGATGGTTTTTCGGAAGACCAGTTTCTTAACAGGGCGTCAACCAGTAACTCGGATGGCAGTGCCAGTGCGACGCCACCAAAAGCGATCGATGCCAGCAAGCTGTTTCAGCGCCTGCACGAATCGGGCGCCGCGATCGGTGACGTCATCGAACGCCTCAGCGAGCAGAAGCGATTTTTACGCCCTGAAGAGATCATCAACAATTCCCTCAAGCTCGACGACCCCGACTATGCCCTGATGTTACTGCAGCTGGCAGAAGAGTCAGAGATTCCAGTCAACCTGTCAAAGTTGAGCTTCAAGCTCGACAAGTTTGAGAGTGCCGAATTCCGCATCAAGCTGCTGCATTATTTCGGTAGTGTCAACGAACCCAAGATCCCATTAATCGTCGCGCGCTTCCTCGAGGACGAGAACAAGGTTGTGATACTAGAGGCGTTGAAGACGCTGAAACGGATGCAATTCAATTATGACGTTTCGGTGTTGCTGCCCTATACCGAAACCATGTCCGGTATCCAGCACGAGCAGGTGATGGACATCATCAAAAAGCGGGCTGATACGGATCTGGTTCCCCATCTTTCAGCCTACCTGAACGGCAAGTCTGAGGAGCTGAACGATTTCTTCGCGGAAATTGTCGCCACCCGGGCCGATACGAAAAGTTTCGAGAGATTTCTGCGGCGCCTGATGTTAGAGGACGCACCGGCCCAACAGCATGCGATCGATTGCGTGAAAAAATTTGCCAACAAAAATCTCTCGCGCGTCGCGCATGAACTGACTAACCACGACCAGGAGTTTGTTCGCAACGCGGCGCAACGCCTCGTGGTCAATCTGATCGAAGGCGAAGACCTCGATAAAATCGAGAAATTTGCACTCAACGAGAATCCAAAGCTGCGCGAGCGCGCCATCAAGTCACTCGGCAAGTCAGCCAACCGTAGTGCCATATCTATTTTGCAAAAGCTGGTCGATGCCTGGCCTGAAGATACCGTGCTCGCATTGCGTACCGTACAACAACTCGGATTCGAACACGGCCTCGAAATAGCCTTCGATGCGCTCAGAAATCGCGATGCCAATTTGCAGCGCGCCGCGCTCGAAACCATCGAAGCCATCGCCAGTGAAACCTGTGCTGAAGACATACGCGATAACATAGTTCGCGGTCTCGCGCGCCTTGCCGACGAATTGAAGGAGTATGCCAATGAGGTGATCGCGCGCTTGACCCGCGAATACGGGCTTGCCGACATGCTGATCTCTGACCAGGAGGCCAGCGTCGATTTCCAGGTCGATGCCGAGCAAATCGCATTCACGACCGGCACTACATCCCGTTCATCGCCACTCGACCTGTTAACACCGGGTTCGCTGTGGATGGATCGCTATCGTATCCAGCAAGAGATCGGACGCGGTGCGATGGGGAGGGTCATGCTGGTCGAAGATGACATGGTCGACGAAACCATGATCATCAAGTTCATGTTACCCGGGCTTACCATTGACAAGAAATCGACCGAACGCTTCAAGCGCGAAGTCAAATACGCACGTCGAATCAGTCACCGTAATGTTATCCGGGTTCACGATCTGTTGATCAAGGATGGCGTTTGTGCGATCTCGATGGAGTATTTCGAAAGTCGCGGACTGGAGATGATCCTCAAGGAAAACCCGCCTTTCGATTTACGCGAGAGCCTCAAGCTGCTATACCAGGTAGCCAGCGGAATGGTGGCCGCGCATGAGCAGAAAGTCTTCCACCGCGATCTCAAACCGAGCAACGTCCTGATCAACAGTAATGGCCACCTGAAAATCGTCGACTTCGGTATAGCATCGGCGGGTACCGCCAGCGAATCGACTTTGACCCAGACTGGCTCAATTATCGGTAGCCCCGCATATCTGGCACCGGAGCGCGCGATTGGCGCCGATGCCGATGAACGCTGTGATATCTATTCACTGGGCGTAATGGCCTATAACGTGCTGAGCGGCCGACTACCCTATGTCGGCAGGCCAATGGAAGTCATCATGCAGCATCGCAAGGGGAATGCGGTGCCGGTAGCGGAAGTCAATCCGGCCATACCCGCCGATGTCGCGGCGCTGGTAACCAGTATGATGACCGTTGACCCGGAAGACCGACTGCAAACGATGGCCGATGTGCGCGACCGCATCCGTAAGCTGCTCGGCAAGGACGACTGATCGCCTTTATCGCCAGGGACCTACTGGCTGGTTGATGTCATTCCCGCGTGCGGAAACAAGCGCGCGGTTCAGGCAAAACCCGGGGGATTCCACTGGTCCATCATTTTCTGGCGTGCAGCATTGAGTCGCTCGGACATTAACGCGGTAAAAAGCTTGAACAACGCATAGCCGAATTGTGGATCTTTTTCACATCGTGCCAGGATGGCGCGACCGTCAAATTCGAGAAATTCCGTATCTTCCACCGCACGCGCCAGAAAATTCCAGCGATAGGGTGGTATCAGCCAGGACCAGCCGAGTATCTGATCTTCGCCGAGGACCTGCAATTCCAGCGCTGGACCGACCAGCGCAGGCACCTGTACTGATACCTTCCCTTTACGCACCAGGTAAAACTTGTCGGCTGGCTTTCCCTGTTGAAACAAAACTTCACCCCGGGCGACCTGTCTTTCAGTCGCAAATTCAGCTAGCAGCTTGATGTAATCATCATTCAGCCCCGAGAAGAAATCATGGATGGCGAGATATTCGACTATCGACGGCATATCTACTCTCTTCAGTTTACAGACTGGTTAATTTTGCGCCCGGCTCGCGCAGAGATTATTGATCCCCAGCAACTAGATATCATTTAATTCACTCCCTTAATCCCGACCTGATCCCGAAAGGTTAGCAGGGCCGCTCTCGACGAACCCGTTGTATTTCAGCCAGATCCGACCTCGACCTGCACCCGCGCTCGGAAATGGCAGGAACCATACGCGCCAGTATGTGAGCGTTTCGGATGGATTTTTAACGCCGCAATCGAACCATTCCACCGCAGATTTATCGGCCTTTTGAAAAAATCGGGCAACCTGGCATTTCTGACGCCTTGTGTGCCGTGAGTGCAAGGCAAAAAGCCATCCGATAGCGCGAACAATACGCGCCAGTATGTGAGCGTTTCGGATGGATTTTTAACGCCGCAATCGCGGCACACAAGGCGTCAGAAAAAAGGTGGCCGTCCCTGGCCGCGTGATACCATCAACATTCGGGGGGAGGAGATATTGATGTACACGAACCCTATATATAGGAGATTTCACCGATTTCGAAAGTGAACCAGTTCATAATATATGAGTGAACAAATCGATAGCGCCATTCGCTGGGCTCGCAGCCGAATTGAAGCCTGCAGTGACACTGCGCGGCTCGATGCCGAATTGCTGTTGGCACACTGTCTCGGCAAACCCCGCAGCTATCTCTATAGCCGGCCCGAAGAACACCTGAGCAACGCTTGTTGGCAACATTATCAGCAGTTGGTCGAGCGCCGCCTCGAGCCGACGCCGATCGCTTACCTGCTGGGTACGCGGGAATTCTATTCACTGCAGTTCAACACGCGCGCGCAGGCACTGGTGCCACGACCAGAAACTGAACTGTTGGTTGAACAGGCGCTGCAATTGATCGCTCCACAACATCCCATGCGAATCTGCGACCTCGGTACCGGCAGTGGAGTAATCGCCATTACACTGAAAACAGAAAGGCCATTGGCACAGTTATACGCTACCGACATTGATCCCGCGTGCATCGATCTGGCACGCGAAAACGCATTGCAGCATGGAGTTGCAATTGAATGGTTCGAATCGGACTGGTATCGCAATCTACCAGAAGCACTTCGCTTCGAGCTGATTGTCTCCAATCCTCCCTACATCGCTGCGAATCACCCTTTCCTGGGTCAGGGTGATCTCCCTGCAGAACCACGACTGGCGCTAAGTCCGGGTGACACCGGCCTTGAGGCTCTGCAGCAAATAATCAACGGTGCGCATCGACACCTCGTCGATAGAGGATATCTGGTACTGGAACACGGTTACGATCAGCAGGCAGCCGTTGCCGAATTGCTCACGGCAAACGGTTTCGTGGATATCCGATGCGAATTCGACCTCAACGACTTACCACGCACCAGTATTGCGAAACGAGTTGAAAATCCAGATTACGCAGCGTAGGCTGAAGCGATGGATGACGCGGACCGCTATCGATGTCGCCGCATTTACCTGAAGCAAAGCGACAATCAGGCTTACCAGGCTGAAGCTGCCTGTGGGGCACTGGCCAATATCGAAGGTATACTGCTCGCCGCGCCATTCGACCAGCATTGCATTCACATCATTTATTCGCTCGACAAGCTGTCCTTTGAAATCGTTATCGAATTACTCAATGAACTGGAATTTGAAACCGACAAATCCCTGTTATTATCTCTGCGAAATACCATTTTCTGTTTCCTCGAAGACAACGCTCGTGACAATATGCATATCGACGTGACCGAGTTCCAACAGGATGACAACGAAGGCCACGATGCACCGCCACAACTGGACGACGAAAAATACTGGGATGATTACCACTAGGGCCCGGCCAGGGCGACCTTTGCCGTGAGTGGCGACGCTCCGCTTGCCTGCTGCACCGCCGCACCGGGAATCATTTCGTGTACGCAATAACCCTGCTCGATATTGCTGTGGCCTTTATTCCGGTGCTGGTCACCCTGGTGATCATTTTTTACTGGTCAAACAGCATCCGTCACGCCAGCCTTGCGATATTGCGCATGTTGATGCAATTGATGTTGATCGGATACGCGCTCGAATTCATTTTCGGCAGCAATAACCAGTGGGTGATTATCGCGGTACTGTGCTTCATGCTTACCGCGGCCAGCTGGATTGCGCTGGGTGCTTTACCGGTGAAACGCTCGAGCCTGCTGGCCTACAGCATGATTGCCATCGCGGTGGGTGGCCTGTTCAACCTCATTTTAATCACCCAGGGCGTATTACATGTCGACCCCTGGTACCAGCCGGCTGTCATGATTCCGCTCGCCGGGATGATTTTTTCCAATTCCATGAACAGTGTTAGCCTCGCGGGTGAGCGCCTGTTCAGCGAACTGGAGCATCATCAGGATTACTCGCGGGCGCGCAACACCGCGTTCCAGGCGGCGCTGATCCCGATTACCAACTCGCTACTGGCCGTCGGCCTGGTGTCCTTGCCGGGTATGATGACCGGGCAGATACTGGCGGGGACATCGCCATTGATCGCCGCGCGTTACCAGATCATGGTGATGTGTATGATTTTCAGTTCGGCGGGCATATCGACTGCCTTATTCCTCTGGTTAATTCACTTGCGCGACGTGCGCAAGACAGCTCTCGAAAACGTCGATTGATGTGGATTGTGTCCGGACTCATCGTCGCGATTGTGCTGGCAGCACTGATTTACCTGGCCTGTCAGAAAGGATTCTTTCAGGTCAGGCGCAGCCTGGAGATTGAGGTGCCAGTCGAGTCGGCCTTTGCCGCAGTGCTCGACTTCAAGACCTGGCCGCATTGGAGTCCGTGGTTGCTGCATGAGCCCGAAGCCAGCCTGGACTTCAGCGAAAACTGGCAGGCCGAGGGGGGCTACTACAGCTGGGATGGCAAGGTTGTCGGTGCCGGAAAAGTGACCCATATCGAGATCCAGAGCGGACGCGCGATCCATCAAAAAATTGCCTTCCAGCGTCCTTTCAAAGCAGAGAACCAGGTTTACTGGAAATTCGAAAACCGCGACGGCCACAGCCTGGTGAGCTGGGAGATGAGCGGCAACATGCCATTCCTGTTTCGTTCCATGGCAAGGCGCATGGAAACCAGGATCGGCCGCGACTTTGAACTTGGACTGGCCCTGCTTGGCGGCTACCTGAACGACTCTACGGCACATCCTGTCCTCGAGTTCGTCGGCGAAGAGGAATTGCAGGATTTCAGCTACTGGGCAATTCCCTGTAACGGTAACCTGCGTCAAATCGAAGCCGCTCGACGCAGCAGTATCGACAGGTTGCGTAGCAGCGCAGCAACACGGATCGGCCTGTCACTTATGCTCTATCATCAATTCGATCCTCTCGGTACACATTTTCAGACCGAAATCGCGATCCCGGTCGGCAACAATGCCCCGCTATCGAACTACCAGCAACACAGCTTCAACGGAGGCCTTTATTTGAAGATGACACTGCGTGGTGACCTCAAGTTTCTGCCACTCGCCTGGTATGCTTTTGCGACCCATTGTCGCCTGCACAAAATCAAAACGGAGTCGACTCGGCCGGCACTGGAAATCTACCAGGTTGACCCCGGTGAGAGCGCCTTTAGCAATCAGACAGGCACCACACTGTATCTGCCCATCAGGAAATAACCTGTCACCTTCGAATACCGCGGACCGCCCGTCCCTGAAATGTCATCGCCGTGAGCGAGTGATTATCGGCAGGCAAAAAAAAGGCTGGTCCTGGTGGACCAGCCTAAATGTCGTAATCGACAATATAACCAAAGGAGGACATCGTGAGATAGGTT
>Ga0316187_10001713_pt1 | contig 19148 bp, 17 predicted proteins | sample CroRivburrow1_MG_FD_204927 | JGI IMG/M metagenome (GOLD analysis project Ga0316187, IMG submission 204927) | Coastal sediment microbial communities from Maine, United States - Cross River worm burrow 1 | ecosystem: Environmental > Aquatic > Marine > Coastal > Sediment | place: USA: Maine...
ATGCCGGCCCGATGAAATTCCAGTTTGGTCGCACGACTGCTTAATTGTTACACAGGTGAGATCAATTTCTGGCTGCGAATTCCAGCACCTTCTCGTCAAGTTTAAGGCCGCGCAACACTTCCACAACAATGTCATCGGCTTCCAGTCTGGCCTGCTTGTACTGCCAGTCGGGTGCGCCATGCCCGATGAATGCGTCAGGCAAGGTCATTGGTTTGACCACCGCTCCACCCTGCAACATGCCGTTTGCAGCAAGGAAATGCAGAACATGGCTGGAGAAGCCGCCGACTGATCCTTCTTCGATGGTAATGACCAGCTCATGGTTTTTCACCAGGCTGATGATCAAATCCGTATCCAGCGGCTTGGCGAAACGGGCATCGGCGACCGTTGTCGACACGCCGCGCTGTTTCAGATCTTCAGCCGCTTTCAGGCAGGTGCTGAGACGCCCGCCCAGAGTGAGCAGCGCAACCCTGTTGCCTTCAACCATGATGCGGCCCTTGCCGATTTCCAGCGGCGTACCTGTTTCAGGCATCTCAACGCCCATGCCCTCGCCGCGCGGATACCGGAATGCGCAGGGGCCTTCGTCATATTCGACGGCGGTGGAGACCATGTGCATCAGGTCTGCTTCGTCACCGGCGGCCATCACCACCATGTTTGGCAGACAGGCAAGATAGGCGACATCGAAGCTGCCCGCATGGGTTGCTCCGTCCTGACCGACCAGGCCAGCCCGGTCAATGGCAAAGCGCACCGGCAGTTTCTGCAACGCCACATCATGCACCACCTGATCATAGGCGCGCTGCAGGAATGTGGAATAGATCGCCGCAAAAGGCTTGAATCCTTCCGTCGCCATCCCGGCAGCAAATGTCACTGCATGCTGTTCGGCGATACCTACGTCGAACGTGCGGTCGGGGAAGTGTTCTTCAAACTTGTCGACGCCGGTGCCGGACGGCATGGCAGCCGTAATGGCGATGATCTTGTCATCCGCTTCTGCGTGCGAGATCAGCGAACGGGCAAACACGGAAGTATAGCTTGGCGCGTTGGATGTGCCCTTTTTGACATCAAAGGTGACAGGATCGAACTTGCCAACCGCGTGGTGTTTTTCCTTGTTGGTGTCGCCGAACGGATGGCCTTTGCCTTTTTCCGTCACGACGTGCAGCAAAACCGGACCGACTTCCTTGGCCTCACGGATGTTTTCCAGAATTGGCACCAGCGTCTCCAGATCATGACCGTCGACCGGTCCGACATAGTAAAAGCCCAACTCTTCGAACAGTGTACCGCCCATGACCATGCCGCGGGCATATTCGTCGACACGCTCAGCCGCCTTGCGCAGGGTCTTGGGGAATTTCTTCGACAGTTGCAAAGCGATGTCCCGCAATGACAGGAACGGGTGCGTGGACACCAGCCAGGACAGGTAGTTGGTCAGCGCCCCGACGCCCGGCGCGATCGACATGCCGTTGTCGTTCAGGACCACCAAAATACGGCTGTCCAGGGCACCTGCATTGTTCATGGCTTCATAAGCCATGCCGGCGCTCATCGAGCCGTCTCCAATTACCGAAATGACATGGTTGTCCTTGCCCATCAGATCCCGGGCAACGGCCATGCCGAGACCGGCCGAAATGGATGTTGACGAGTGAGCTGCGCCAAAGGGGTCGTATTCGCTCTCGGTGCGCTTGGTGAAGCCATACAGACCATCAGACTGGCGGATCTGGCGAATGCGGTCACGGCGGCCTGTCAGGATCTTGTGTGGATAAGCCTGGTGGCTCACATCCCAGATCAACCGGTCAGCCGGGGTGTTGTAGACATAGTGCAGGGCGACTGTCAGTTCGACCACGCCCAGGCCTGCACCAAAATGCCCGCCTGATTCTGAAGCCGCATCAATCGTCTCGGCGCGCAATTCGCTTGCCACCTGCAGCAAATCCTCATGCTTGAGTTTTCTGAGGTCGGCAGGATACGAAATGGTGTCAAGCAGTGGTGTTGATATTGGCATGTCAGCTCTTTTGTCTTTTTACGTTGTTTTTCAATCGGCGAGGCGGATCGGCATCAATTTAGACAAGGTGCCATCCAAGCGCAAATATGCAACTGGCGATAGGGCCAAGCCACATCGCAAGACCCCGCTCTTTATACCAATATCGCATGGGAGCCAACCTCTGCCTTGGTCACGTCTTTCAAACACTAGTCCAGAGCATGCATCGCCGCCCCATCTTTGTTAGAACAGCCCCTTTATGGCACCTTTGAGGCCATAGAGCATGAATTGCGGTTTGGACAGTTCAACTCTGCTGGCAAGCGGATCCTGCCGTTTCAGCTTGTCGACCAGTTTCCACGCAATGGAAATGATGACACCGGATTCCATTGCCAGTGATTTGCTCTTCAGTTTTCCCGGCAATTTGTCAGCCAGCCGAAGCAGGTTTTCGGTACCTTCAAGGCATTTCATCTGGACTGTGCGCAAGGCAGGCGGTGATGCCTGCTCGCGCAACATGTCAATGTTTGCACCGGTCTCCTCGCACCATTCCAGAGGCAGATAACACCGGTCGAGGTCGCGCAAATCATCTGCGCAGTCCTGCAAATGATTGATGACCTGAAGCGCATTGCACAAGGCATCTGAGTACTTAAAATGAGCTTTGTCTTCGCCGTGCAACTCCAGCAGGTAGCGCCCAACCGGCGATGCCGAGCGCATGCAGTAGTCGATCAGATCGCCCCAGGTGTTGTAGCGGCTCTGCACTGCATCCTGCCTAAATGCGGAAACCAGGTCGCTGCCGTGCGCCAGATCAACATTGGTTGCCAGCATGCTGGCCCTGAGCGCTGTTGCTTTGGCCAAAGTCTCATCCGGCCTCTTGTTGCGGCCCAAAAGGGCGTCATCCATCGCATTGAGACCGGTAATCTTGTCCTGCGGCAATGTATCCGGGTCATCCGCAATGTCATCAATGGCCCTCGCAAACGCATAATAGGTCATCACGTGCGGGCGAAGGCGTTTGGGCAGCAGGAATGATCCGACCGGAAAATTCTCGTCTGCCGCCCCTTTGCCGGATGGTGTTTCAACTGTTTTCAGATGATCGTTCATGCGGTTTCACACAATGCGACCAGGGCGCGTGTCATGTCGGTTGTCCCGTCGGCCAGATGCCTGACTACAGTGAAATGATTGTCGTCACCGACGGGATGCCAACTGCACGCCATGCCGGCACCACCCCAGCACGCGGCCAGGGTTTCGCTCTGGCGATGATATTCGCGTGATTCTGCGCCACCCACCCAGGCCTCAAACCGGCCGTGTTGCGGCGAAGGCCACAACAGGGGGCTGCACTGCATGGAGATTTTTCCGTCAATGCCGATGCGCTGATTGATGCCGGTTGGCATGAGCGGGCGCAGATCATACAGCCCGCTGATGCCCAGACCGGCGCTGACCAGTTCGTCAGGTCCGCCGTGGTTGGCCCAATCGGTCGCGAACATTGCTGCGGCCAAATGTCCACCGGCGGAATGCCCCGTCACCACCAGCTTGCGGCCATGAGTGGCCCACAAGGCCAGGCACAAGCTGCGCATGTCATCAATGATCTCCTGGACGCTGACGTCCGGCGCCAGCCGGTATGACGGGATTGCCATATCCAGCCCGTGTGCGGCCACACCTGATGCCATATGCGAAAACGCTGCACGATCGAGCGCCTGCCAGTATCCGCCATGAATGAACACCACAACCGGCGCGTCATCGCGGCCGTTGGCCGGGAAAAAATCGAACTTCTGCCGCTCGTGATCGCCATAGGCAATGTCCAGATCGCACGCCGCCGCCTCGCGATAGCTGGCCGCATCATTCACCCACCCGGCTATCACCTGTTCATGGTCAGGCACCCGGGCACGGTTGTTGTATTCAGCCTCGAAATCGATCACATCTTTCAACATGCCCTATATGTCAAACTCCTCGATAGTCTCGACCGCGGTACGCAACGCTTCGGACCATTTCCCCGAAATGGAGCGGAAATAGGGATCATCCTGTTCAATACGCCGCACCCGGTCAATGCTCAGATTGTCGGTATTATAGACCACCATATCGATCGGCATGCCGACCGAAAGGTTTGAGCGAATTGTTGAATCGAAAGACAACAGCACCAGCTTCGCAGCCTCGCCCAGCCGCATGTCCTGATTGGCCACCCGGTCCAGAATAGGCTTGCCGTACTTGTGTTCGCCGATCTGGAAAAACGGAGTGTCGTCCTTGGCTTCGATAAAGTTGCCTTCGGAATATATCTGATACAGCCTTGGCTCTTCATGGCCGATCTGGCCGCCAAAAATGAATGACGCAGAAAATGCATCGCTGTTCAGTCCCTGGTCCACGTGGCCCTGGCGAACTGTCTTCAGTGTCTCGCCGACAAGTTTTGCAGCCTGGAACATGGTGGGTACGGTTTTCAGGCTGCTGTTTTGGTCGTCTTCGTCCGGGTGGTCGAATTCCTCTTCCAGTATGGCGACAACGGCTTGCGTGACAGCCAGGTTACCGGCCGACATCATGATGAACACTCGTTCGCCGGGGATTTCGAAAGTCTGCAGCTTGCGGAAGGTCGCAATGTTGTCGAGACCCGCATTGGTTCGGGTGTCGGCTGCCATAACCAGGCCGCGCTTGAGTTTCAGGCCAACACAATATGTCATGGAGTTTCCGGTCGTAGTGCAGAATTGAAGGAATCACCGGTAAACTACTGCTCTGCGACCCTTTCAACAAGCACTTCCACGTCCATCGTTTCAGCGCCCGTCGACAGGCCGCGGCGAACCCCTTTTGCAGGTGTCGCACCTGAGACATCCATACCGGTCGCCACCCGCACATAACGTTCATCGGGGCTGACCTGGTTTGAAACATCAAAACCCACCCATCCAAGGCTGGCTACATAGGCTTCCGCCCAGGCATGGCTTGCCTCGGCAAACTCGTTTTCGCCGACCACCATGTAACCCGATACGTATCTTGCCGGCACACCCAGCAACCGTGCCGCCGAGATAAACACATGGGCGTGGTCCTGACATACGCCCTTGCCGTCACGCACGGCGTCGGCGGCAGTGGTGTGCTCATTGGTGGCGCCGATAACATAGGCCACCTTGTCCAGAACAGAAGCTGAAAGGGAATGCAGTTGTTCAATGCCGGACAATTGGCCGTGGCCGTGTGCCAGCGCCGTGATCGCTGCATTGGCTTCAGTTGCCGGCGTGCTTGCAAGATAAGCCTGGATTGGTACTGAACCGAGGTCATACCCCGCCACACCGGCTGTATCGGTTGTTCTGACAGTACCGGCCGCAACAACCGTCACTTCTGCCAGATCAATAGGCGGGGTTGTCACGTGGGCCACATTGCCAAATGCATCAACATATCTGAGTGCGTTTTCAATACCCGGTGCCTCGATGGTCCACTCCAGCACCGACTGGCTGGGAGTATCCAGTGGTGTCAGGTACAGCCGCTGTACCAGATGGGAACCTGGATTGTCATAGTGATAGGTTGTTGCGTGGCGGATGTGAATTTTCATGGGAAATTGTACGCAGTTGCAATTTCAGCGGTCAGCCTGTTGTTCCTGTCAATGAAATCGGACAGGAATTCATGCAATCCGTTCTGAAATATTTTTTCCATGTTCGCACTAGCCAGCAAGTTCATCGTTTCAGTGGCTGTTTCATGACATGGCAACGTCCCGTCCCCGTATTCCTCTTCAATCTCGGAAAGGGTGTTGTTGCTGATCCAGTCATAACAAAATAGCAGCGACCGGGGCATGGCCGGGTTGAGGATCAAAAACTCTGCGACGTTCCAGGGCTGGTAACTGGCATCGCGATAAGCCCACCTGTAGGCCCGGTGCGCAGACACGGAACGCAGCAGGGAGGCCCATTGCTGGCGGTCGATTGAGCTGCCGGGCCCGGCGCCGCGTGGCAGAAGAATGTGGTATTTTACATCCAGTATCCGTGCCGTATTGTCAGCTCGTTCAATGAAGGCGCCTGCCTGGCAGAAGTGAAAACTGTCCCGGCGCAGGGCCGTGCCAAGCATGGCGCCCCGAAACAGCATGGAGCGCTGTTTGATCCAGTCGAGAAAACCGGGCAGCTTGTCGCTCGGCAACTGGTTCATGCGCAGTGTCGACAGCTCAATCCAGGTCGCATTGAGCGATTCCCACACGTCACGGCTCAGCGCCGTGCGCACTGCACGGCCATTGTTGCGCGCCGTCTCCATGCTGGAGCGGATGCTGGACGGATTTTCACGATCCAGGACCAGGTGCTGGATGACGTTTTCCTGGCTGGCAGTGTCATACTTACCCGCAAAAGTTGCCTCGCAGTGGGCACTCTTGAGTGCTGAACTCCAGTCATCCTGATGTGCCCGGAACGGTTTCGGCATCAGCGAAATGCGATAACTCACCTCAATCAGGCGTGCCATGTTTTCAGCCCGCTCCATATAGCGGGCCATCCAGAACAATGATGCAGCGGTGCGTCCTAAAAGCATCAGTCCTCCAGCACCCAGGTATCCTTGGTGCCGCCTCCCTGGCTGGAGTTCACCACAAGTGATCCCTGTTTCATCGCCACGCGGGTGAACCCGCCCGGAGTGATGCGCATCCGGTCACCGGTCAGGGCAAAGGGTCGCAAATCCACATGTCTGGGCGCTACCCCGGACTTGACGAAGGTCGGGCACGAAGAAAGCGCCAGCGTCGGTTGCGCGATATAGTTGCCGGGACGTTTTTTGAGAATCTGCCGGAAGGTAGCCACTTCCTTCTTGCTGGCGGTTGGCCCGACCAGCATGCCGTAGCCGCCCGAACCATGGACTTCCTTGACGACCAGTTCTTCAAGATGCTCCAGCACGTAAGCCAGCGAGTCGCTGTCCGAACACCGCCATGTCGGCACATTGTTCAGTATCGGTTTTTCACCGGTATAGAATTCGACTATGTCCGGCATGAACGAATACACTGCCTTGTCGTCCGCGATACCGGCACCAGGTGCGTTGACAATAGTGACCCGCCCGGCGCGGTATATATCGAAAATGCCTGGAACCCCCAGTGTCGAGTTCGGGTTGAATGTCAGCGGATCAAGAAAATCATCGTCAATGCGCCGGTAAACCACGTCTACCCGCACCGGTGACCGGGTCGTGCGCATGTAGAGCCAGCCGTCCCGGACAAACAGGTCGTCGCCGGTAACCAGTTGCACACCCATTTCATCGGCCAGAAAGGCGTGTTCAAAAAACGCCGAATTGTAGATGCCCGGCGTCAGGACAACACAGGTGGGTTCGCCCTCACACTGCGGGGGCGCGACGGAGTCCAGCGTCTGCCTCAGCAGTTCCGGGTAGTGTTCGATGGGCGCGACGCGGTGCTTTGCAAACAGGTCGGGAAACAGGAACATCATCGCTTCGCGGTCTTCCAGCATGTAGGACACGCCTGACGGGGTGCGGCAATTGTCTTCCAGCACGTAGAAGTCATTTGCGCCCACACGCACGATATCCGTGCCGATGATATGCGAGTAGACATTGCGGGCGGGGGAGTGACCGGCCATCTGCGGCAGGTAGGCTTCATTCTGCAGGATGAGGTCACCTGGCACCTTGCCGGCCCGCACGATTTCCTGGCGATGATACACGTCATCAATGAACGCATTGAGAGCGCCGACGCGTTGCGCGATGCCGGCTTCCAGGCGCCGCCATTCGCTTGCGGCGAAGATGCGTGGAATGATGTCAAACGGGATCAGCCGTTCTGAAGCTTCCTGGGTGCCGTAAACGGCGAAGGTTATGCCAAGCCTGCGAAAAATCGATTCTGCTTCGCGAATTTTGGCACGCAGATCACCGGGCGTCTGTGTCTCCAGCCACTTGTGCAGTAAGGCATAAGGCGGGCGGACACTGCCGTCCGCCTCAAGCATCTCGTTGAAGTTGTCTCCCATTACCAACACTGTTGCGCACTTGTGACATATTCGAAAGCCTAAAATTTATGCACAGGTGATGTATTTTTCATCCTGTTGCCAAGCTTCGCAAAATTGTGGCAGTCTTTGGATCATGTTCTACAGGATTGGCAAAACCGGGCATTTGGGCAGAACCGCAAGGCGTGTCACGCGCGACGAAGTGCTGCTGCATTGTGCCCGCATCGGCTTCAATCCCTGAACAGTGCTTTCCATGACGTCCAACAGTGTGCGGCACCACAGCCGCATCTTTCTGTCGATCAGACTTGCGGAGTGCATCCATGAACAAAAACCTCAATATCGAAGAACTTGTTGCTGCTGACAACGCCCATCATTTCCACCCTTTCACTGACCATAAGAGCTTGCACGAAGGCGGCGGCGTTCGCGTCATCACCCAGGCCAAGGGCGTCCATATCTGGGACGGCAGCGGCAACAAGCTGTTTGATGCCATGGCCGGTCTCTGGTGCGTGAACATCGGCTACGGCCGCAAGGAACTGGCCGAAGCCGCTTATCGCCAGATGCTTGACCTGCCGTTCTACAATACGTTTTTCAAGACCACGACGGTGCCGGCAACCCTGCTGGCGGAGAAGGTTGCCAGCCTGCTTCCCGATAGGTTCAACCAGATTTTCTTCGTGAATTCAGGGTCTGAAGCCAATGACACAATGGTGCGGTTTATTCGACGCTACTGGGAGGTGCAGGGCCAGCCCGAACGCCAGCATATAATTTCGCGCCACCGCGCCTATCATGGCTCAACCTGCATTTCGGCATCGCTGGGAGGCATGTCGGCCATGCATGCCCAGGGTGGTTTGCCATTGCCCAACTTTCATCATGTGCTTGAGCCCGACTGGTTTCAGCATGGCGGTGATATGAGTCCGGAAGAATTTGGTCTCAAGGCCGCCAGGGAAGTGGAAGCCAAGATCAAGGAATTGGGCTCCGACAAGGTTGCAGCTTTTGTTGGTGAACCCATCCAGGGGGCAGGCGGTGTCATCGTGCCACCGGACAGCTACTGGCCCTATGTTCAAAAAGTCTGCCGCGAACATGGTATTCCGATTGTGGCCGATGAAGTGATCTGCGGTTTTGGCCGTACCGGAAACTGGTGGGGTCACGAGACCATGGGCATCGATCCCGACATCGTGGTGATGGCGAAAGGGTTGTCATCCGGCTATCAGCCGATCGGCGCCGTCGCGATTTCGGACAAACTGATAGGTGATTTCTTCGAAAAGGGCGGTGAGTTTTTTCATGGCTACACCTATTCAGGTCATCCGGTGGCGTGCGCTGTTGCGCTGGAAAACATCCGCATCATGCAGGACGAAAAACTGATTGAGCATGTCGCCGCGATTGCACCTTATGTAGAAGAGAAAATCGGGGTATTGCGCGATCACCCGATCGTCGGTGAAGTCCGCGTCAAGGGTTTGATTGGCGCCATCGAACTGGTCAGGGACAAGCAGACCCGGGCCCGGTTTGACGATCTTGGCCGCGTCGGCGGCATTTGCCGCGATCACTGCTTCGACAATAACCTGGTGATGCGTGCGTGCTGGGACACAATGGTGTTCTCGCCGCCACTGTGCATAACCGAGGCTGAGGTTGACGAATGGGCAGACCTGACACGCAAGGCACTCGACGCGACATTTGAAGATGTGAAAGATGAATTGCAGTAAATCCGGTGCTTGAAAATCGGAAGCTGGGCTCGTCAAAAACAATCATTGAAACAGCCGGTATTGTGTTTAACACTCGCTGTGTCAGGTTTTTGACAGGGTCGTTGAGGGTAAGCCTAAAAACGTCAAAAAACCTAAATCAGGGAGTACTGAAATGACATTCACACCAAAGTTCCGGGCATCGCGCCGGTCCGTTCTGAAGGGCTCGGGTGCCGCCTTTGTCGGCCTCACCATGATGCCGCGTTTTGCAATGTCGGAGGAAGAGAAGAAGCTCAATTTCTATAACTGGGACACCTATATCGGTGAGACCACGCTGGAGGATTTCAACAAGGCATCCGGTATCGAAGTCAAGATGGACCTGTATGCCGACAACGCTGAACTGTTCGCCAAGCTCAAGGAAGGCAATCCCGGCTATGACGTGATCATTCCGACCAACGATTATGTCGAGCGCATGATCGCCGCCGGCATGCTGGACGAGTTGGACCAGTCCAAGATCCCGAATATGGCCAACATCGCCGATGCCTTCAAGGAGGCGACGTTCGATCCGGGCCGCAAGCATTCGGTGCCTTACATGTGGGGTACACTGGGCATCGGCTATCGCAAGTCCAAGGTGAAAGACGCATCAAGCTGGAAAGCAGTGTTTGAAGAAAGCGAAAATTCCGGCCGTATCTCCCTGCTCGGTGACGGCGAGAGCGTGATTGGTGTCGCCCTGCAGTATCTTGGGCATTCGTTCAATTCGGTGGTTCCCGCTGAAATGAAAGCAGCCGAAGAACTGCTCATTGCAGGCAAGAAGAACGTCAAGGTCTATGCCGACGACAACGGCCAGGACCTGCTGGCGTCCGGTGAGGTCGATCTGGCCATGGAGTGGAACGGCGACATCATCCAGGTGATGGGCGAAGATGATGATCTGAGCTATTCCGTACCAGGCGAGGGCAGCCTGCTTTGGCAGGATTGCGTCTGCATTCCAAAAGGCGCGCCGCACCCTGAAAACGCCCATGCGTTCATCAATTATCTGCTTGACGCAGATGCCGGCGTGCACATCGCAGACACCATCCAGTATGCAACCGCAAATGCTGCGGCCAAGGCCAAGATGGATGAAGAGTACACCGGCAATCCAGGCATCTTCCCGCCTGACGAGGTTATCGCCAAGTGCGAGGCTTCGCTTTACTCGGAAGAAAAGACCAAGCTGCGCAATGAATCCTGGACCCGAATCCAGGCAGCCTGATCTGATATCACAAATATCGGGAGGGTCAGGTGAATAGCATCTGACCTTCCTGTTTCAAGGTGCTGGGCGGGTGGAAAACTGGAAACAGAACAAGGCGGTATTCTGGGTAACTGCGTTACCGGGAGTTGTGTGGCTGTTATTGTTTTTCCTGATCCCGCTTGCGCTGATCTGGGGCATGTCGTTCGGTGAGAAGACCTCGATCATCGACATTGAAATCACCGGCACGCTGGAAAATTACATCCGGTCGTTCCAGGCCGTGTATGTAAAGATAATCTGGAAATCCATCTGGATCAGTGTCATCTCAACTGCGGTCTGCTTGGCGATTGCCTATCCGGTCGCCTTCGGCATCTGTTTTTCACCTGCCAGATGGCGGCCCTTGCTGCTGTTGCTGGTCATCCTGCCGTTCTGGATAAACCTGCTGATCCGCACCTATGCGCTGATTGCCGTATTCCGGACCCGCGGCACCCTTAATTTCACACTGGAATGGCTCTGGAACCTGGCTTTCCTGGACAAGCTCGTTGGCCCGTTTCAGCCGCTTGAACTGCTCTACAACAACGGTGCGGTGATTGTCGGAATGGTCTACGTGTTCATGCCGTTCATGGTGTTGCCGCTGTATGCCACCATAGAACGGCTCGACCGGTCTTATCTTGAAGCCAGTCTCGACCTTGGTGCCAGCCAGTGGCGGACCTTCTTTTCAGTAACCGTACCACTGACCATGCCGGGGATCGTGTCGGGTATCATCCTGGTGTTCATCCCCATGCTCGGCATGTTCCTGGTGCCGGACCTGCTGGGCGGCACCAATGCCATCATGATCGGCAATGTCATCACCGATCAGTTCAAGGCTGCCAATGACTGGCCGTTTGGGGCGGCACTTTCATTCCTGTTGATGTACGTCACTTTTGCAGCCCTGGCGCTGCGCGCCTTTATCGGCGCGCGCATGAAGGCCGGAGTGGGGGTCTGACATGGCAAAGCGCAAGTCGAAACGCGGACCGCTGGATTACGGAAAATCCCCCTGGTTGATCGGGTTTGGTCTTGTCACTTTCATTGTGCTGTATGCGCCTATCGCGCAACTGATCGCCTTCAGCTTCAATGATTCAAAGCGCAATATCGTGTGGCGCGGGTTCACCACCAAGTATTATGCCAAGGCGTGGAATGACGCCTCTCTCGTCGAAGCCTTCGTCAACTCCATCACCATCGCGGTTATGTGCACCGTGATCGCCACCATCATTGGTACGGCAACGGCACTCTGGCTGTGGCGCTTCCGGTTTCCGGCAAAGTCTGCCGTGGAAGGGGTTATGGTGCTTCCCATCGTCATTCCGGAAATCTGCATGGGCGTTGCGGTGCTGGTGCTGTATTCGCGCGTGGGTAACTGGATGCGCGGGTTTGAGTCAGGCCCGATCCATTGGTGGAACGAGCTGTTTTCGGTCTGGCCGCTGAATCTCGGGGCCATAACCGCTGCCCACATAGCCTTCAGTTTCCCGTTTGTTGCGGTTGTGGTGCGGTCCCGCCTGGCCGGGTTCAATCGCGAGTTTGAAGAGGCCTCCAAAGACCTTGGGGCAAGCGAGTGGCAAACGTTCTGGAACGTGGTTTTGCCGTTCATGATGCCTGGCGTCATTGCAGGCGCATTGCTGTCATTTACACTGTCCCTGGACGATTTCGTCATTACCTTCTTCACCGCAGGGCCGGAGACCAACACTTTCCCGGTCAAGGTCTATTCGCTGGTTCGCCGTGGTGTATCTCCTGATATCAATGCAGCCTCAACCGTGCTCATCATCATTACGCTGGTTGCCACAATAATCGCCATGCGCATGCAGGCACCATCGAAAATCGAAGGGTAGGGGATTTCATGGCCAGACCCATTATTTCCATCAAGAACGTCACCAAGCGCTATCCGGGGGTCGTTGCGGTGGATGATGTTTCGTTCGACATCATGCCCAATGAATTCTTCGCGTTGCTGGGGCCATCGGGGTGCGGCAAGACCACTTTGCTGCGCATGATTGCCGGGCTTGAAACGTCAGGTACCGGCGACATCATAGTCGACGGGCAGAACATGGACGGCGTGCCGGCCAACCAGCGTCCGGTGAACATGGTGTTCCAGTCCTATGCCGTGTTTCCGCACATGAGCGTTCGCGACAATGTCGCCTATGGTTTGAAGGTAACCGGTGTTGCGCCGGCTGAAATAAAACCCCGCGTTGAAGACGCGCTGGAAATGGTGCAGATGGGGGCGATGGCCGACCGCAAGCCTGACCAGCTCTCCGGTGGCCAGCGCCAGCGTGTCGCACTGGCCCGCGCGCTGGTCAAGCGGCCGAAGGTGCTGTTGCTCGATGAACCGCTGTCGGCACTTGATGCGAAACTGCGCGAGCATATGCAGCTCGAACTTGCGCGCCTGCAGCAGGTCATCGGCATCACCTTCATCATTGTCACCCATGATCAGGATGAAGCCCTGTCGATGGCGGACCGCATTGCTGTCATGGAGAAAGGCGCCGTGCGTCAGATCGCCGGACCGGAAGAACTCTACGAAAAACCGCAATCGCGCTTCGTGGCTGACTTTATCGGCAAGATCAATCTGATCGATGCAACTGTCTCCGGGGCCTCACAGGCAGGTGTGACCTGCCTGGCGAAGGGATTGGGCAGGGTTGTGGTGCCGCATGACGGCCCTGCTTCCGGCACTGTGTCGCTGGCCGTCAGGCCTGAAAAACTAACCTTGTCCGATAAGGCGCCATCTTCGGGGTCTGATATTTCCGCCAAGGGCGTCATTCGCGATGTCGCCTATTATGGTGATGTCAGCAATGTCTTCGTTACATGTGCGGACGGGCTGGAGCTTGCGGTAAACGTGCAAAACGACCGTGCTGCGGCCGGCTTGCTGGAAAATGGCCGGGAAGTTTATGCCAGCTGGCATCCATCTGATACGCTGATCCTTCAGGAGTAAGAATTCGTGTCGACACCCAAGTCATCTCTGGGCGATGCAGCTTTCCGTCGCAAGGACCTGATGGGGTCTTCGATAGAAGCAAGCTATGCCGGAGCCCTGTCATTCCTGCGCCGCAAGTACACCCGCAATCTCAAAGGCGTTGATGTGGCGGTAACCGGAGTTCCGTTTGACCAGGCGGTCACCAACCGGCCCGGTACACGGTTCGGGCCGCAGGCGATACGCCAGGCGTCAGCCCAGCATTCATGGGGTCCGGTGTGGCCGTGGCGGTTCGATCCGTTTGAAACCCTGGCTGTGGTTGACTATGGCGACTGCTTCTTTGACTGGGGACGCAAGCAGGATGTTCCGCGCGTTATCGAAAAGCACATAAGCACAATCGTATCCAAATGCGTCTGTCCGCTGACCTTTGGCGGAGATCATTTTATCACCTATCCGGTGCTGAAAGCTGTCGCGAGAGAACACGGGCCTTTAGGTCTTGTACAGTTCGACGCGCATCGCGATGTGGAACCTGAAACCGGCAACCGCATAGACCACGGCACCATGTTTTCGCTGGCGCTGCAGGATGGAATTGTTGACCCGGCCCGTTCCATTCAGGTTGGTATCCGCACCTGTTTCAAGGGTGAAGACGCGATGGGCATGAAAGTGCTGTTTGCAGATCAGGTACATGACATGAGCGCGCGCCAGGTTGCAGAAGAGATCCGCGAGCGGCTGGGTTCGGGGCCGTCTTACCTGACCTTCGACATTGATTTTCTTGATCCTGCCACGGCACCGGGCACCGGTACGCCTGTTCCGGGCGGTTTCAACAGCCATCAGGCCTTGTCCATCATTCGTGCCATGAAGGGGCTGGATCTTGTCGGTATGGACGTCGTTGAGGTATCGCCGCCCTACGATCATGCCGAGATGACATCAAACGCTGCGGCTGTTATCGCGGCGGAACTGTTGTGCCTCAAGGCCTATGCGGCAGGTGCCCGGCCTGAGGAGATGACCAGCTGAACGAGCTTTTCACTCAGGGGTTTTCCCCGACCCAGATCGTTCTGGTGATGCTGGCGATGTTCGTTGGCGGAGTTTGCAAGGGCATCATTGGAGTGGCTTTGCCGCTGGTGGGCATATCAATCATGGTCATGCTGCTGGATCCGAAGCTGGCGGTTGCGATGATTGTCATCCCGATCTTCTTGACCAATCTGCAGATGGCCATGCGTTCAGGCGTGGATGAACTGCTGGAAGCCTTGATGCGCTTCTGGCCGCTCATTGTCACGTGTTTCACGACCTTGTTCACGGTTGCGTTGTTTGCGACGCAATTGTCGTCGTCGGTTATCGTGACCGGGCTGGGGCTGGCCTTGCTGGTTTTTGTGTTGGCAAATGTTTCACCCTGGAAACCCACCGTTCCAGCCCGGATAGAGAAACCGATGGGCGCGATCGTTGGTGTTGTGTCTGGCGCCCTGGGTGGTGCTACCTCGGTCTACGGCCCGCCCATTACCATGTTTTTGCTGGCGTCCGGCGTGCCGAAGAACAAATGGTCAGCATCGGTGGGTGTGACATTTACCTTCGGAAGCATACCGCTTCTGGCAGGATACATACTGAACGGCACAATAACGCCGGCCGTGGCCGTTGTTTCGACCGCGGCCTGCATACCGGCATTTGTCGGCATGTGGCTGGGCTTCAAGCTTCAGGATGCAATGGCACCCGAGACCTTCAGAAAAGTCCTCATGGCAGGACTGTTCATCATGGCGCTGAACCTGCTGCGCAAGGGAATCGTTGGTTAACCCGTACTTGCATGAAGAATGGCGAACGGAATTATCAGTTAGCCAACCCGTCAGCAAGCGGGGTCATTCTATTTTCCAGACTGGTGCCGAGTGTCGGCATCACGGCAATCAACGCCAAACCGGTTGCAGCCGCGATCAGTGCGTATTCGATGGCTGTGGCTCCGTCTTCGTTTTTCATGAAGTGGGCAATTAATTTGTACATATCTCGTCTCCGTATGCCCAATTCGATTGAGCCTGATCATCACACAACCCCAGGACCCCGGTCTGCTTCCTCGTTGTTCAGCGAGGTTCATAATCTGTCACAGATATAAACGATCTCTAAACAAGGAGACTTTGCGTCACTTGTATTTATGAAGATGTTTCGAAATTTGATAAAATTTTATGTAGTTTGCACATATTCGGCAAAATCCAGGTCACGACAGCAGGTCCCGGATACGATAATACAGCATGCCGAGCGTCAGTGCCGGTCTGCGCAACACACCACCCGGGAACGGCAGATGGCGAATGCGGGCAAATACATCAAACTGTTCCGCATCGCCGACAATGGCGTCTGCCAGCACCTTGCCCAGCATGCCTGCCAGCACCACGCCCTGGCCGGAAAACCCGTGCGCATAGTAGATGGAACTGTCGCTTCGTCCCATATTGGGCAGCCGGTTGTGGGTAATGCCTATGTGGCCGCCCCAGGCATATTGCATCTTCACATCAGCCAGCTGCGGGAAAATGCGCAACACTCTGGGTCGCATGCTGGAGCCCAGATCGCGCGGATGAATCCCGGAATAGCTGCACCTGCCGCCAAACAGCAGCCTGTGGTCTGCCGTCATTCTGAAATAGTCGACCACATAATTGCTGTCGCAAACCGCTTCATTGTCGCGGATCAGGCTGCGTGCGCGCTCCTTGCCGAGCGGTTCGGTTGCCACAACATAGCTGGCCACCGGCATCACGCGATGGTTGAGGCCTTGAACCAGCGACCCAAGATAGGCATTGCAGGCCACGACAACTTGTTTGCAGGCAACCGTCTTGCCTGACTTGAGCTTCAGGGCAGGGGAACTGCCGCCATCAATGCTGCTGACCGGGGTGTTTTCAAAGATCTGCCCGCCGTTTCCGAGTATGGCATCGGCGAGGCCAAGGGCGTAGTTCAGCGAGTGAATATGACCTGCGTCCTGTTCACGCAGCGCACCGTGATAAGCACTGCTGCCGATTTTCCCTGCCAGTTCGTCGCGGCTCAGAATAGAACAACCTTCCACGCCATACTTTTCCAGCTCTTCCTTGTGTTCAACAAGGCCGGTCATGTGGCTGGGTCGGCTGGCAGCGTGAAGAAAGCCCCAGGTCAGGTCGCAGTCAATCTTGTGTGTCTTGATGCGGGCCTCGATCAGTCGCTTGCCCTGCTCGGCAACATCGAAACAGATGCGCGCGTCGCCGGGTCCGAGCTGTTTTTCAAAAGCGCCCATACCCGGCGAATAGCCGGTGCAGACCTGGCCGCCATTCCGCCCTGTCGCGCCCCATCCTATCGGGCCTGAATCAAACACGGCGACCGTGCGTCCGCGAAGCGCGAGTTCCAGAGCGGCGGAAAGGCCGGTAAATCCGGCGCCGATCACGCACACATCAACCTTGTCCGGCACAGCCGAGCCGTCAGATGCTGCAACCTGCCGGTTGGCGGTTTCCGCATAGTAAGTTGGCTGGTCGAGAGATCTGTCGGTCATGAGGTGCGCAAATACCATTCATAATCGAGCTGATGGATGGTGTAGTGGTGTGCATCCGCTTCAAATGAGCGTGCGGTGTGGAATGCATCGCACCATTTTTCACCGAAATACTGTCTCAAGATGGTGCCGTCTTCAAATGCCTTCAGAGCAACCGGCCACCTGATCGGCAGGTCTACGCCTTCCTCGCTTTCATAGCCGTCGCCGGTAATCGGGTCTTGCGGCACGACATTGTTCGTGATGCCATGGTGAATGCCTGCCAGTACGGCGGCCATCACCAGGTAGGGGTTGGCATCGGCACCCGACACGCGGTGTTCAACTCTTACCGACTTGTCGCTGCCGCCGGGTATCCGTAACGGAACCGTCCGGTTGTCGCCGCCCCAGAGCCCGCGCACCGGCGCATAGGTTCCCGGTCGCAAGCGCCGGTATGAGTTGGCATTGGGTGCAAATATCGCCATGCCTTCGGTCATGGTTGCCAGCAGCCCGCCTATGGCGTTGCGCAGCTTGTCCGAGATCGGCCGGTCCACGGCCGGGTCATTGGGGCCGAGGAAGACATTGTTGCCGTCCTTGTCGAGCAGGCTGCAGTGAATGTGCAGTCCGCACCCTGCCTGTTCGGCAAACGGTTTGGCCATGAAGCTGGCAATAGTGCCGTGCTTGCGCGCTACCGCCTTGATGCAACGCTCCAGCATGATCGCCTGATCGCATGCCTGGAGTGCATCGTCTGTGTGGTACAGGTTGATTTCAAACTGCCCGGCTGCGTACTCGGAAACAAAGGTTTCGGCGGGTATGTTCTGGTCCTTGCAGGCTTCCTGGATTTCGTCGAGCAGGGATTCGAAATCATACAGATCATCCATGGAGTAGACATTGGTGGTACTGGCGCGCCATCCGGTTTCGCCTGAGCGCGCCGGGACGACTTCGCCGCGGGCTGCCGCTTCCTGGTCGATCAGGTAAAACTCATACTCGATGGCCACGACAGGTGTCAGTTCCATCTCTGTGAAGCGGTCAAGCACGGTTTTCAGGAGATGACGCGGATCTGCAAAATGCGGGACCCCGTTGGCGTCCACCATCGAGGCAATCACCTGTGCGGAAGGCCGCTTGGCCCACGGAATGCGGGTCAGGGTGCCTGCAACCGGAAAACACAAGTAATCCGGGTCGCCGTCGCTGGTGCCGTACTCAAAGGTTTCAACATTGCGCCCCGTCCAGTCCAGCAGATAGTTCGACCCCGGCATTCTGGCGCCTTCGGAATACAGCTTCGGCAGATAGTCACGTGTCAATTGCTTGCCGCGCAATATCCCGTTCATATCGGGTATCAGCATGTCAATTGTCACCACGTCGGGATTGTCGGCGAGGAAGGCGATAGCCTCACTGTCGGGCTTGGTTGGGGAGTTCATGAAATACCTTCAGAAAACAAAATACGGCACAATGGTTATGCCAGCGCACCTGTTCATGCCTTATCCACCATTGTCAATGAAGGCATTTTTTTCGTCAAGCGATCAGGCTATGATGCTGTTTCCGGGCGGCTTGGCAGTAACAGACCAATGACCGCCGTTACTTCTGGTGGTTCATGTCGATAGCAAAATTTGAAGAATGGTTCGCAAAGCACAACATTGACGAGATCGAGTGCCTTGTCCCCGATCCGGCAGGTACACCGCGCGGCAAGATACTGCCGGCCAGGAAATTTCTCAAAGGTATCGGCAACACCTCGATGCGGTTGCCGGAAGACATCTTCATTCTGACCGTGACCGGAAAATACTCGTGGCAGGACTCACCCGTTTCGGATGCTTCGGGCGATGTTTATCTGGTTCCCGATTTCAACTCGCTGACGCTGGTGCCCTGGCATGTCAATCCGACGGCGCAGGTGATTTGTGACGCGCACTATCTGAACGGAGATCCGGTAGACATCTCGCCGAGATATGTGTTGAAGCATGTGCTTCAGCTTTATGCCGAACAGGGCTGGAAACCGGTGGTGGCACCAGAGCTTGAGTTTTACCTGGTCAAGAAGAATCTCGATGCGGATTATCC
>Ga0316187_10001714_pt1 | contig 19145 bp, 14 predicted proteins | sample CroRivburrow1_MG_FD_204927 | JGI IMG/M metagenome (GOLD analysis project Ga0316187, IMG submission 204927) | Coastal sediment microbial communities from Maine, United States - Cross River worm burrow 1 | ecosystem: Environmental > Aquatic > Marine > Coastal > Sediment | place: USA: Maine...
CATCTTCGACCGGCCCTTGTTCTGCGGCAGCACAAACACGAGCATCCAGGCGTTCAACCAGACGCTAATCGCGTAAAGCCCGATCTTGGTGCTCGTGACGAATTCCAGGACGCCCACGTGGAACAGGACCGCACAGACACCCACGCCACCCCAGACGATGGCGGTCAAGGTCCAGAACATCTTCGTCGTGCTTCGAGAGGCCACGCGCTCGCTGGCCGGTCCCAGCATTTTCAGCTTGTCCGCAGCCGCTGAAATACTCATGTCATTCCTCTCGGCCGGCCGTTCATATTACACTTTGGGGAATCCGTCACGCACCCCGATTCGACCGAGGCCTACGCCCATCTGGCGCTCAGTTGTAACTACGATCACCGATTCTGAGCCGTTGACCTGCGCCTTTGCGAGGACTGGCACATCTAGTCGACAACGCCCTTCACCATCCGGTAGTCGTCCATGACGAATCCGCCTCCGATGTCCATGACGCTCGAGCCGGCGATTCTGAAGCCGACGCGCCGGTAAAAGGCGATCGAGTCGGCGTTGTCCTTGTTGACCGTCAACCAAAGCTCTCGCACGCCGCGCGCAATGCACTCTTCCTCGATCCACGCGAGGACGGCCCGCCCGAGGCCGCGACCCCGAGACGAGCGCTTCAGGTAGAGCTTGCTCAGTTGCAGCGCGCCGCCGTCTCCGTCTTCGGCGACGAGCGCGAAGTACCCCTTGTACTGGTGTTCGTCGACGATCAGATAGTACTCGTAGCCGTCCTCCCGTATCTGCTGGGTAATCGCCGGCGCGCTCTGGAGCTCGTCGAACATGTAGTCGACCTGTTCCTGCCCAATGATCGGTGGGAAGTGCTGGTTCCAGATCTCATGCGCCAGCACGGCGACCGCGTTGATGTCTCGAGGGGTGGTAACTCGCTGCGTAGTGAGCACGGGAGACAGTATGCAGCAACCTGGACTCGGCTGGGATTGCTCGCGTAAGGACTACGCTGGCGTACTGCGGCTTGCGCGTAGTGCGCACTCCCGTCACGCTCGGAGGAGGTGACAGAAGAACGAAAAGAAGGTCAAACCTCGACCCGAGCCAGGCAAACCGCCGGGCGTGAGGAGCTCTTCTTGGACCTGGAAGGCCGGGGTCGCATTCGTGTGGTCGAGTACAAGGGGCCCGAGGGAGCCCCCACGCTGATCTTGCTTCATGGCCTTGCCGCGACGGGCGCATTGAATTGGCTCACCGCTTTTTCCGACCTCGCCGAGCGTTACCACGTCGTGGCGGTCGATCACCGCGGGCATGGCTATGGCATCCCGACGCGTCGCTTTCGGCTGAGGGACTGTGCAGACGATGTCGTCGCCGTGGCTGACGCGCTCGGCATCCGCGAGTTCATCGCCGTCGGATACTCGATGGGCGGACCTATCGCGAAACTCTGCTGGAGCCGGCACCCGGCACGCGTACGCGGACTGGTCCTTTGCGCCACAGCAAAGCATTTCACGCCGCAGCAGTACCCGGTCCTCACGCGCGCGATCTTGCCGGGCGCTGTCCTTGGTGCTCGGATGGCGCCCAAGCTGGTGCTCGGCCAGATCATCGAAGGCATGGTCAGAGACATCCAATCGTCGAAGATCAGAGACTACGTACGCAAAGAGATGTCGGGCGCCGACCCCGCCGCGCTCGCCCAGGCAACGCGCGCCGTCATTCGTTTCTCGTCGCGCAATTGGGTTTCGAACATCGCGGTGCCAACCGCGGTCGTCGTAACGACACGCGACAAGATCGTACCCACCCGCCGTCAATACGCGCTCGCGGCTGCGATCCCCGGTGCCAAGCAGTTCGAGGTCGACGGCGATCACTTCGCTTGCGCGGATAGGCAGAGCGATTTCGTGCCGGAGTTGCTCGCCGCCTGCGACCACGTCAACGCAGCCGCGGCCTAGCGAACTGCCGGCATCGCGATCAGAACTCTCATCAGCGTCGTGGTCGACGAACTGACCCCACTGCCAGAGGAAGTCGCTCGCGCCCAAGGCGTTCGGCGCGGGCAACGTTTCCGCGCAGACGGCATTGCTGATCTCACGCGGGGATGGGCGACCCGCGCCGCCCATCGACGCAACCGAGTCGCCATAGTCCATCGGCGTCATTCGTCGCAGGGTCGTATTCGCTGCCTCGAGTTCGAAGTGAGTCATGTGATTGCCGGTGCTGTCGATGCTTCGGTATCGATCGGTGGGTTGGCCGGAGGGATCGGGCGGAGGGACGCTGGCGGGATCTACGTCGACATCCGGCGAAATTCGATCCATCAAGATTTGAGTCGGATCCACTGTTGGTTGGCAAGTCATCGCCATGCTCGGCAAGAGCAGAAGCGTTGCAAGCCCACGCATGTACGTTGTCCAATCACGTTTCACGGATTGCTCTCCGGTGAAGCGTCGACTTGTATCCTGAAGATCGCGTTGGCTTGGAAGATCGATTGACCTTCGGGTCGAGGTTGTCCGTTTCCGACTAGTGCATCGTTCGACAACGCGCATGAGCCCGGACCTCAAATGTGAGAATGCTCACAGTCTGCGCGCCAAAGCTCAGGGGCGTCGGAACCGTAGATAGTAGTTCTCTCGCAGCAGATCGATTTCGGACTCGAAGACGAATCCGGCTTGCTCGACCTCCGCAATGACGGTGGGTTTGTCGGCACGGACGTGTCTCAGGACGGCAGGGCTGCTCTGGCCTTCAGGGCGCTTCATGTCGACCAGCACCAAGATTGCGCCCTGCCGCAACGCCTGGAAGAGCGAGCGCATGTAGGTCTCCGGATACTCGATATGATGATAGGTGTCGCACATGAACGCCAAGTCGAGTGAAGCGGGTTTCAGTCCGGTCGCTCGTTCCTCCCCCCGCACGACAACGATGTTACCGAGTCCTTCAGTCCGCGCACGCTCTCGAATCCGCTCCAGGAACACCGGCACGATGTCCACGGCAAACACCGTGCCCCGCTGCCCGACCTGCTTCGCCATCTCGATGGTGAGTAGGCCGGTGCCCGCTCCGATGTCGGCAACAACCGTTCCCTCCTCGAGCCCGATTGCGTCGACGATGTCGCTGCGTCGCCGAACTATCTCACGGGTTTCGGCTTCCAGAATGCGAGTGTATCGATCAAGTCCGTCGTCGCGAAAGTAGGGCGCGTTGATGCCAGGCTTGACGCTGGGCTCCTCCACCCGGGGCGCTGGCTCCGCAACCGCGATCTCGGCTGGTCCGGGAGCAGGGACAGCTAGGGCTTTCGACTCGTCAGGTGGCGCCGGGTTTGCCGTCGCCGCGGCGCAGCCGAAGGAAGCGGCGACGGCGAAGCGAAGCAAACAAGCACCCATGAAAGGAAATCGCATCGGTACGAGTCTACAACGATATCGATTGCGGCTGGACCTTCGCTGTCGGGGTCGTTGTTGGGTTTTCTAGGACGGCCGCTGACAGCAGTCGCGTTCCCGGTTATCGTTCCGACGAGGAGGCCAGCTCGGTGGCAAGTGGGCAGCCGGACCGCAAAGGGCATCGAACGCTGCGTGAGACGCCTCTCTCAGATGCGGTCGACCTGCCAGACTTGCCACTACGCGAGGTCGACGGCTTGCCTGGGGAGGGCGGGGCACACCAGGTGCGCGACTCGTTCGAACAGCTCCGCGACATGCACGGGTTTCTGCGGCGGCGGAGGGAAAGGTTCGGGCCAAACTTCGCGCACGGATACTTCGGCTTCGTGACGTTTGCCGTGGGCGAGCCTGAGCTCGCGCGCGAGCTGCTCATCGACCGCGGCGCGGATTTCTCGAGCCGCATGGGTTGGGACTTTTCGATCGGTGAGCTGTTCGAAGGGGGGCTCATGCTTCGTGATTTCGATGACCATCGGGCACAGCGAAACATCATGCAGGCGGCATTTCGGCCAGGTGCGATGCGTGGCTACCTCGAGATCATCAATCCGATCATCGACCGTACGCTGACGGACTGGGGTCGCAGCCCGAGCTTTCGCTTCTTCCCCGCGATCAAACGCCTGGGCCTACAGATCGCGACCGAGCTCTTACTCGGAGAGTCCCTGGACGTCAGGGCGGGGCGAAAGATAGGCCGCTCGTTCGTCGATGCTGTGAATGCGGCCGTTGCGGTGGTGCGGCGGCCGGTGCCTCCTGGCCGCTACTGGCGAGGCATGCGCGGGCGCGCTTTTCTCGAGCGCTACTTTGCATCGCAGATCGAGGCGCGGCGGCGGAGTAACCGCGCCGACATGTTCTCGCAGCTCTGCCGTGCCGAAGACGAGGCCGGAGACCGCTTGAGCGACGAAGAGATCGCACAGCACATGATTTTCCTGGTCTTCGCGGCGCACGACACCACGTCGAGCGCGCTGACTACCGCGGTCTGGGCGCTCGGAGAGCACCCTGACTGGCAGGAGCGGCTGCGAAAAGAGATCCGAGCGCACGGCAACGCGTCCATGGAGTACGACGCGCGCGAGACCCTCGTCGAGACGGACTGGGTCTTCAAGGAAGCCCTTCGGCTTCAGCCCCCAGGCTCGTTCATGTTGCGCCGCACGGTTCGAGAGGTCCAGCTCGGCCCCTACCTCCTCCCCAAGAATCTCTCGGTGTCTCCCGTTTCGCGGATCTCACACTACCTGCCCGACTGGTGGACCGACCCGGATTGCTTCGACCCGTTGCGGTTCAGCCCAGAACGAGCCGAGCACCGACGACACCCGGGGCTCTACTATCCGTTCGGCGGCGGCGCACACATGTGCCTTGGCGTTCACCTCGCTACGATGCAGGCCAAGGCGTTTCTTTATCAGTTTCTCCGTCGCTACACGGTCATCCCGAAAGGCCGCCGCCCCGTCCGCTTCCAGCCCGTCCCCATGCCACATCCGAGCAATTCGCTCCCGATCGGACTCGTTCCGACCGTCGTCTGACAGAATCGCGATACGATCAGGCCTCTCCTCACCCGCGCTTTTTGTTAAGGTTCGACCGCGTGACAAACCTAGAGCTTCAGTTTGACCCCACTGAGTGGCCTCAGGACGCCGAGCGAGATCGTCTCATCGGTGATTGGTATATCTACCAGCGCGCCGGGGGACACCGAACCAGTACCGACGACCTGATCACCGCTTGGTATGCCGTTCATCGAAATCCAAACCCACCGGCGCGGTACCTCGATCTAGGGTGCGGAGTGGGCTCGGTGTTGCTCATGGTCAGCCACAAGCTTCGTCCGAAGATTGCCGTAGGCATTGAAGCGCAGACCCAATCGGTTGCCATGGTCGTCCGCGCAATTGCCGAGCTACCGGAGTACGGAATCGACATCGACATCGACGTGCGACACGCGGACTTTCGCGATTTCGACTTCGGTGGCGAGCACTACGACCTCATCACCGGGTCCCCACCCTATTTCCCGCTCGACGCCGGTGTGCTGCCCGACGATCCGCAAAGACGCGCGTGTCGCTTTGAGGAACGTGGCGGCGTAGAGGCCTACCTGGAGACGGCAGCCCGTGCCATGGGCGAGCAATCTCGTTTCTACATCGTGTTTCAAACCCGCTGGGCCGAGAGGGTCACCACGGCGGCTGCTCGTCACGATCTGTATCTCAGCGGCCAAGCAGACTTCTCGACGCGGGCCGATAAGCCCGATCCGTTCCTCACTGTTTTCGAGTTTTCGCGACAGCCTGTGGACGCCCCACATCGCTTCGGGTGCGGGGTACGCGACACCGACGGAGCGATAACCCCGGAGTACCAGCGAGCTCGCCTAGAGCTCGGTGTCTCCGACTAGGCCCTCGCACCATCGGTGCTACGCTCGTGCCGTGGCGCGATTTGAGTATGTCGAAACAAGGCGCGAGGACGTTGCGGAAATCCCGGTCAAGTACGAGAAGCTCGTTCGGCTCGGCGCGAAGCTGTTCGCGCACGTAAACGTCGCTGTCTATAAAGCGAGCGGCGGCCGCTTGATGAACAAGGGCCCGGCGAACAAGCCGATCTGTCTGGTCACGATCACTGGACGCAAGACCGGCAAGAAGCGTGAAATCCCGCTGATGCACGTTCCGCACGGGGAGCAGAAGATTCTGGTCGCTTCCCTCGGCGGCATCTCCAAGAATCCGGTCTGGTACTACAACCTCAAAGCGACGCCCGACATCCGGATCACCGCGGACGGGATCACCCGCGCGTACCGAGCCCGTGAGGTCAGCCCGGACGAGAAAGCAAGCCTCTGGCCCGTCATCGTGGACGCATACCCACCCTATGACGAGTATCAGGCTCGCACCGACCGAGACATCCCGGTGTTTGTCTGTGATCCGGTGGACTGAGGCCCGATCGGGCCCCACGCGCGACACGTCGTTTTTCCTTAATCCAACTCCAACTCCTCGACGTAGGGCCTGTTGAAAGGCGGATTGGATCCGCTGGCGCTCGCGGGTTTCGCGCGCGTGCAACCCCAACGAGGAGAACGCATCATGATTAAGAACCTATTCAGCACCCTTTTCCTTAGCCTTCTTGCTGTAGTCACTGTCGCATGCGGCGATGCAGGTGGTGCGCCAATCGAGGGGGAAGGTGACCTTGGCGAGGTGCTCGCCGGTGACGAGAATGCCGACGACAATGACGTGAATGTCGACGAGGAGCAGAACGAGGACGATGCCAACGTCGAAGAAGAAGAGGGCGAGGAAGCCGACGACGAGAACGAGCAGAATGAAGGCGACGAGAACGTTGACGACGAAGAGCCCGAGACCGTCGAAGCCGAGGGACAGGTCTCGATCGACCTAGTCATCGACTCTCTGATCTCCAACGAGGCTCCGGCCGAGGATAGCTGCACGGGTGCGATCGCCATCCAGATTGACAATGGAGCGATTGCAGGTGAGGGGCGTTGCTTCCTCGACGCCAACGCGAACTTCCTCGACTACGTGCTCGACGCCGACGTCGATGCAGACGGCGCGGTCGAAGGCGAGATTGACGTCATCCTGAACGGCCGATCCCACGTCCTCCCCATCGAGGGCTCGCTCGCTGGCGGAGCGCTCTCGCTCGAGTTTGACGGCGTCACCCTGGTGACCCAGAACATCAGGGCCGTCTGGAACGGCACGGTCGAGGCCGACTTCGACTGACCTTCCAAGCATCGGACCGAGCACGCGGGGCGTCTCTGAAAAGGGGCGCCCCGTTGTCGTGGGCGGCGCTCAGGTCGCGCCGCGCACCTCGAGGAGGCGTCCTTCGAGGAAACGGCGCTCCGGGATCTCGTTCCCCTCGGGCACCCGGTAGGGGATGCGGGCTTGGCGGATCTTCTGCTTCGCACGCACGAGTCGCTGGGCCATCGTCTGTTCGGTCGCCAGAAATGTGCGTGCTATCTCGATGGTGGGGAGCCCCGCAACCGTACGCAGTGTCAGCGCAGACTGCGCCTCCGTGTTGAGCGCCGGATGACAGCACTTGAAGATCAGCCGCAACATGTCGTAGGGGATCGGAGTCAACTCTTCGTCGTCGCGGAGAAGCTCGGCCGTGTGTCCGAGCTCGTCAGCTTCACCCGCCTGCACCGGTCAAGGCCGTTGGCTCGGTGGCCGACCCGGCACCGTGGTTGCTGCAAGGCTTCGAAGAGGAGAGCATGGCCCTATCGGCGTCGATGGAAGACCTCCTTGCGAGCCGTCAGTAGAGCGGTAGCGATAGGAACTTAGCGGCTGGCACTGCTATTGCTGCGTATCGTTTCGGGACCGAAGGGCTTGAGCCAAAGGATTAGGGCGGGCATCAGCAGGAAGTCCGCGACGAGCGCCACCGCGATGACGGTGGCTAGCAGGATGCCGAAGCTCTTCTGGCCATCCATGACGGAGAACACGTTGGTCAGGAATCCGACGACCAGGATGGCCGAGGTGATGAAGAGCGCGCGGCCAACACCGTCCATCGATGCGTAGAGCGCCTTCTTGTAGTCGCCCAACTTTCCGAACTCGTGATGGTACCGGGTCATCAGGTGGATCGTGTCGTCGACCGCGAGGCCGATGGCCACTGGCGCGATGAGCAGCCGGTAGTAGTCGAGGTGTACTCCCGCCCAGCCCATACCGCCGAGCACCAGAACTACCGGTGAGATGTTGGGAATCATCGATAGAAGCCCGATCTTCACCGAGCGGAACACCACGATCATCATCAGGCTGACGACGGTCAAGGCGATCAGCGCACCTTGGATCTGGCTCCAGGTGATGTAGTCGACGAACTTGAGCCAGAGCGCGCCGATGCCGGTCACGCTGACCGTAGACGCGCGTAAGGGCTGTGCGTCCAAGTGCTCGTCGATCTGTTCGACGATCCCCTGAAGACGGCTCGTGTTGGTCATCTTGCAGCGGAGCTCGAGGGTCGCGCGAGCGTAGTCGATGGAGAGGTAGTCTCTGATCTCCTCGCCGCCCGACATTTCGTAGACCAGCAGGTATTGCGCGACGAGCTCGCGGCTGTCGGGAATCTCGTAATACGCCCGGTCGCCGTTGTGGAAGCTCTGATTGATGTCCTTCATCAGGTCCACTACGGAATAGGTCTTCGTGACGAGCTCGTGGCGCTCGGCCTCGCGTTGCACGCGTTCGATCTCTCGCAGCACGGCTGGTTCTTTGATTCCGTCCGCTTCGCCGCTGTCGAACACGTAGACGATCGAGTAGGTGCCCGACATGTGATCGTCGACGAACTGAGTCGTGCGGCGAACCGGAATCTTCTCCGAGAACTCTGTCAGGAAATTCGAATCCACTGTCAGCATCGAGATGCCCCAGGCCGAGGCGACGAAGACGACCGCAAATGCAACGAGAATGGCGTTTCGGAAACGAATGACGAAAGTGGCCAAAGAGTGCAGTGCAGCGCCGAGAGCTTTGCCTTTGCGGGCGCGCGCTTTCACCCTCTTCGGAGACGCGTCGGACGAAGTCTGCCGCCCGAAAGAGAGAAAGACGACGAGAATGGTGATCGAGGCGATGAAGGCCGCCATCACGCCCGCGGCGCTGTAGACCGCAAGATGGGCGACTGATTTCACCGGCGACAGAGATAGTGAGAGGAAGCCTGCGGCCGTGGTGAGGCTGGTGAGCAAGCAGGGCGGACCGACCAGGTAAAGAGTCCTGCGAATCGCATCACGCCGGTTCTCGAGGCGTCGCTGATAGATGTCGAATTCCGAGAGAATGTGAACGGAATCCGCGACACCGACCGCGATCAGCAGGGTCGGCATCATGCCGAACATGAAGTCGATGTCCCAGCCGATGAGGCCAATGACACCGACGGAAACCGCCATGGCAAACGCCACGACCATGAACGGGCCGATCACGCCCGTCGGTCGCCGAAACACCAGGATCAGGCTCAGCGTGATCACGAGGAAGCTGAGGGCCATGAGCACCGGCATGTCTTCCTCGAACAGAACGGTGTTGTACGTGGCGTTGATCGCCACATCGCCCGAGTGGAAGAACTCGATGCCGTCGTACTCCGGGCGCTGCAGGATGGCCTCGATCGCTTTGAAGCTGACCTGGGGATAGAGGTTGGGGAGACCGTCCCCGCCGTCCGGGTCGAGTCGGATCTCATCGACCGGATCGATGCTCGACCGGCTCATCTCCACGATGACGGCGCCGAGCTCCGAGTCAGCGCTGACGAGGCCGCCCACATAGAGCGGCTTCTTCATTACCTTGTCTCTGATGACGAAGAGCTCTTCTTGGGTCTCGGGAAACTCCGTGAGCAGGTCGTAGACCAGGATGTCGTCGGGTGGCGCTCCTTCCATGAACTCGGCGTTCGAAAGGCTGGTCACGTCTTTGACGAACGGGACCTCGTCTTCGAGAGCCCGGGTGAGTTGCTCGATCTGCCGCATCACCGCGAGGTCCCATGCGCCGCCATCGGCCCGGTACACGATGTACCCGATCTCGTCGGACTCGAAGTCGTCGCGGTACTGTAAGTACGCGCCGTACGTGGGATCGTCCGTATCAAAGAATGCCGCCACGCTGTTGTCGACGCGGGCGCCGGACGCGAGAAAGCCAGCAAGCCCCCAGACCGCGAAGCTGGCGATCAGCACGATCCAGCGGTGGTCGTAGGACCAGCCACCGATCGCCTCGAAGACCTTGCCGAGGCCTGACATCGCGTCTTTTCGAGGGCCGTTCATCGTTCCTGCACCGCGTGCTTATTCGCTTCGTGAATGGAGGGCAAGCTCAGTAGTGGAACTCGATGTCGACCTGGATCTGCGCGTCGTTGCGGAAGAACTGAAGGACATTGTCCTTCTGAGGAATGTAACCGCGGCCTTCGAGGAGGATCTTCCAGCTATCGCCGAAGCGGCGCGACGCTTCTGCAGCGATGAAGACCGAACCGTCTTTCGCATCGATGAACGAGCCGACCAGGAACTCCGTGCTCCCCACATCACTGAGCGACAAACGCACACCCGTGAAGAAGTCATTGTTGAAGATGATGAAGGTGTTGTTGTTGCGGCTGTCGTAGCTGTACTCGAGGATGATGCCGATATCGAGGATGCTTCCGCTCGCTTGATAGAAAGTGTATTCGAACCCTCCGGTGACCGCGCCGAAGGTCGGGCCCTGGCCGCCCCGGACGATGGACTCGGCCTTGAGCAACCAGCCCTCGACCGTGTATTGCACGTCGAGACCACCTTGGTGGATGAGATCGTACACCGGTTGAAGAACCGGGAGCCCCGCGGCGTTTGTCATGGGAAAGAGCTGCGGTTCGCGCGCCGTGCCGTAGAAGTAGCTCAACCCCCAGTCGAATCCTGCCATCGAGTGCGACCAGCGCAGGGCTGCGTCGATCTGGCCCTCTTTGAGTCGCGATTCATAGACGCGTAGATCGTTGTCGACCGGAATCGGGAGGGTGGGGCGCCCCAGCGGACCCGGAAACACCAGCGGCCGCGCCCAGCTCATCACGTACAGGCTGAACGTGCCGGCTTTGTCGTTGGTATAAGAGGTAGTGATCATCGCCTGGCCGAGCTTGATGTCGTTATCGAAGTCCTCGACCAGGTCGTTCTGGTTGATGATGTCGACCAGGTGGCGCGATTCGGTGACCCCCCAGAAGACCTTGTGAATGCCAAAACCCAGGGTCCACTCGTTGAAGAAGAGTTCGAAGAACCCTTCACGAATGTCACCGTGGGTACGGTTCCGGTCGTGCTGGTCGACGCGTCCGAACAAGATGAGCTCGAAGTTCATGTAGTCGGTGACATTCATGAAGAAGCCCGGTTCCCAGGCCAGCGAGCCATTGAACCAGTAGTCGTTCTGTGGGGGAATCCCTAGCGGGTTGCCCGCTTGCTGCGGGAAGAAACGGGCCTGCGCATCAAACCAACCAAAGAGGTCACCGCGCCGGAAGCGGTCGCCGAAAGTCTCCCGCTCTTCGTCTTGCTCGGCTTGACCTTCTTCCGCTTCGGCCGGCTCCTCGTCAGCGTCCTCCTCGCCTTGCCACTCCACCTCCTTTTCGGTTGCCGTGGGGCTGGCCAGCTCGACCTCGACCGCTTCAGGTGCGGGCTCCTGCAGCTCCCGGACCTGCTGCTCGGTTTCCCGCTCCTGCGCGAACGCGCTCCCGGACCCTGCGGTGCAAAGCAGCGCTGTCAGCAACCAAGAGACGATCGAGCCGCGCATTGCTGTTCAGCCGGGTGCGCTCGCGCCTAGAGAACCTGCTGCAAGCGAGTGCGTGTGAAGTCCTCATCCTTGAGCCCGGTCTTGAACTCGAACTCGCTCCAGACGAGCTCGGTGCTCTTTCCGGTTTGGTGGTTGACCATGTTCATCTTATTCGCCCGCCAGTGCTTGCCGAGGTACTGCTTGTACTCACTAGGCGTGAGCGTCTTGAGCAGCGCTCCCTTGCGATCGTAGAAGTCGATCTTCCGGATGCGGTACTCGTCCTTGTCGAGCCAGGCTTGAAGCCTAGTGTACCCCGAGTCCTTACTGACGGGGTATTGCTCGACCAGGAAGCAATCGACTCCGTCGACCTTGTCGTCCTTGAGATACTTGTACGTATACTTCTCGACCTCTTGCGATGAGAGATCCTCGTAGGCGAACTCCGAGCCCATGAACGGACCGGATTTGTTGTTCGATGCGATGCGCTTCACCCTGCGAAGCGCGGGTAGGTAGAGCCACTGGTCGTCGGGCTCCACCCCGTGCGAGAAGGTCAGGAGAGCCGTCCCACGAACGTCGCGCGGGGTGTGGAAGACCGTCAACGACTTGTCGCCATCGCCTTTCACCTCGAGCGTGCGAATTTCGAGCTCCCGCTTGCTCTCTTGACCGCGCTTGTTGCGGAGGAGCATGAGCATCTTGGACTTGGAGTCGCTAAACCCTTCATCACGGCGATCGGCTTCATTGGCGATCTCCAAGCCTTTGTCTTCGGCCGGGCCGGCAAGAGCCAGCGCCGGAACCAGCATCGCGAAGATCACGAACGGTGCAACGGAACGCTTCATCGGTTTTCTCCTTCGATCTGCATGAGCAGAGGCGGCAAGAACAAGAGGTCGGCCCCGAGGGCGACGATCAGCACGATAGCAGTGAGCAGGCCCATACCCGCATTGAGGCCGAACGGCGAGAGGGTGAGCACCAGGAAACCGGCCACGAGGATGAACGAAGTCACCACAAGGGCCGAGCCGACGGTGGAGAACGCGTAGCGAACGGCCTCTTCGGAGCCCATCTGTCCCTCACGCCTGGCGCGAAGATACTTGCTCAAGAAGTGAACGCTGTCGTCGACGATGATGCCGAGCGCCATGGTGAGAACGACTGCGTTACCGACGTCGATCCTCCCGTTGATGAGGCCCCAGATCCCAAATGCCATCAGCGCCGGAGCCAGGTTGGGGAGAATACTGAGCGCTCCAAACTTCACGCTTCGAAATGCAATCGCGAGGATGATGGCAATCAAGCCGAGCGCGATGCAGGCGCCGAGGATCGAGCTCTTGATGTTGCGCTCGGAGATGTGCGAAAACATCAGGTTGGTCGATGCGGGCACTGTCCACATCGTCTCGGGTGTGTTCGCGCGCAGCCAGGTTTCGGATTGTTCTTGGAGCTCCCGCATGCGGACAGCCGTCACGTTGTCGGTGGTGACGATCAAACGTGTCGAGGACTTGTCGACGTTGATGGTGTCGTTGAGATCGAGCCCGTACGGCAACGACATCTCGTAGAGCAGCAAATATTGCGCTGCGAGGTCGCGTTCGTTCGGGAGGACGTACCAGTCCGAATCGTCCCCATGCATGTTCTTGTTGAGACGCTTGAACGTGTCGGTGATCGTGAAGACGTGCTGCACGTCCGGCTGCTCTCTCGACCAGTTGGCGAAGGCCTCCACGTGCTCGAGGTAGCTCGGGTTCGAGATGCCGCCTTCCTCGCCCGAGTTCAGCGAGAACTCCATGGTGTAGATGCCGGAGAGGTTTTCGCTCACGAAGTCGGTGTCGGTCCGGAAAGCGAAGCTCTCGTCGAAGTACTTCACGAACTCGTCGTTGAGCTCGTTGCGGGTAACCATCACGCTCAAAAAGACGATGAGAACGAAGCCGAGCCAAAGGAGACCTTTGCGGTACGCGATGACGAGCTCGCCCAGCTTCACGACCGGGCCAGACCCTTCACTGGTGACTTTGCCCTGGCGCATTGGAAAGATCGCAACGAGGGACGGCAAGAGAATGACGGTGTAGAGGAACGCCGCGGTAACGCCCATCGTCGCGATGTTCCCGAGGTCGTTGAAGGGGCGCACATCGCTGAGATTCAGCGCCAGAAGGCCGATGCAGGTCGTCAGGCTGGTCAGGAACACAGGGCTCAGGTTGATGCGCATGCTCTCCGTCATGGCCTCCTTCTTGCTCACTCCCTTGCGCATCGATTGGAAGAGCGAGACGAGTAGGTGGATGCTGTCCGCGACGGCGAGGGTCATGATCACCGTGGGCGCGCTGGAGCTTGGCGGCGTGATCGGGATGCCCAGCCAGCCTGCGAGCCCCATCGCCGTGGACGCCGAGAGCATGATGATCAGCAGTGTGATCAGCATGCCCCAGAACGAGCGCAGAAACAGCGCTGCCGTAATGAGGAGAATCGCGTACATGAGCGGAATCAGGGTCGACAGATCCTGAACCGACGCCTCGAAGAACGAGTTCGACAACATCACGCCGCCAGTGAGATAGACCGAGTGGCCCGGGTGCTTGCTCTCGATGTCGGCGGCGAGCTCGCGCGCGGCTAGAGCGGCAAGGGTCTGCTCATCGGAGGCCTTCCGGGGCACGGTGTGCCGAACGAAGATCGCCGTCACATGGGCTTCGTCCGAGATGAGGCGCCGCTTCAAGAGCGGCTCCCCCAGCGCGATCGCCTGCAGCTCCTCGAGCTCCTCCGACGTGTAGTCACGCTCGAGGTCGACCAGGTCGTCTACGATCAGGTCGTCTTCCTCGGCGCGGGTGTGTTGAAAGTTGGTGATCGAGTCGACCCTTGTCGCGAACGGCAGCTGCCAGGCGCGTTCCGTGATCTCACCTACTGCGGCCAGTGTCTCCGGCTGAAAAACCTCGCCCGAGTCGGGCGCCAGGACGATCAGAGTGTTGTCGTTCTTGGTATAGATCTCCTGCAAGTCTTCGAATGCTCGAAGCTGAGGATTGTCTTCGCGAAAGAAATACTGATAGTCGTTTTTGAACTCGATGAAGCGGGTGCCGCTCGCGGCAAGGAAGCCAATGCCGAGCGTGCCGATCAGGACGAGCCATCGCCATTTGAATGCGAAGTCGATATAGGCTCGGACACTGCGGCCGTTCGCTGGGGTTGTAGGCGTTTCCCGGGGAGAATCCACGCTTGCCATTCCCTGTTACTAGACCGATCGGTGATGGCGTCAACGCCGGGGTTTCAGGTCGCGCCGTCGAAGAAGTCCTGAAATCCCGAGGGCTCGTGCGGCCCGTAGCACAGGGTTTCGATGACCCCGATTCCGATCTTGTCGCCCATCTTGGCGCGGCAAAGCGTCTGGACGTGGATCGTGCCGAAATCCTCCGGGTCGACCTCGTCGAGCCGCCAGCTGTCGTAGCCGACCTCCACCTCGTCATGCCAAAGAGCATGCTTCCACTCGGGATGCTGGTATCCGATCCCCATCATGTGGAAGCGGAGGATCGGCTCGAGCTCGATGTGATGCGTCTCGCCGCTCAGTGCTTCGAAGTCAAAGCTCGCACCCTTCGGCCAGCGCGTGCCGCTCTGCCAGTGGACCTTGTGCCGGGCGCTGATCATCGGCTCTTCGGCTTCCGCGATCGCCTGCCCCCTTGGGATTTCGTCCCCGTTCTTGTAGGTCTTGACGAAGGTCGCGTCGCTCTCCACCGGACGGCCATCGGGCTCCTGACGAATGAAGCACACCGAGCAGAAGTCATCGAACTGCAAGGGCGCCCAGGCGAAGTAGACGCCCGGGCTCGTCGATAGCTTGCTGGGTGCGCCTTCTTCGAAATCGCCCACGGGTCGCACGCCCCAGGATTTGTCGCGGGTTCCGGCTGTCGTGGCGCGCCTCACCTCGACGCGCCGCCCCTCGATCGAAAAGAACCCCTCCCATTGACCAAACTGGCAGAACCTGAGCTGGCTCATGATGAGCCGCGTGCCGTCGTACATCTCGTTCAGCGGCTCCTGATGGGGCGGCGATTTTGCGTGGAACTTGAGGTCACATTCCACTTCGGTGGCGTTTGGCTCGAGCACCACGCGAATCATCCGCATCGGCTCCACGATCTCGATTCGGAAGGGGCCCATCGAGGTGTCCTTCGGGTCGTCGGGGGCGCGTCCCGAGGTATGGAACGAGTGCTGTACGCCGTCGAGAATGAAGCTGATGTGGCCGTCTTGAACGAAGCGGTGCGGGTAGCGTCCGAAGCCGATCCCGAAGAAGAACTCGCCGGAGGTGTCGAACCCGTTGAACCAGTATCGATCGTAGAAGTTGCGGTCGGTGACGCTCGGCTGGTTGATCGGCGTGGGCGCTTGGTGGACCATGTAGTCGTCGAAATCGGTGATCATGGGCTTTCCTCAGAGAGCCGATATAGCATCGTCGGTGGCAAGCGAATACCGGCGCTTCGGATGCCCTTGGTTTTGTGCCAGGCTCGGCCTCAAATGACGACTCGCAATCTAGACGACCGGGTGGCCGTGGTGACCGGCGCCGCCAGTGGAATAGGACGCGCGACGGCGCAACGACTGGCAGGCAAGGGCTGTCACCTGGCGTTGGTGGACGTCGACGAAGCGGGGCTCGAAGAGACCCGGTCGTTGGTCGCCCGAAACGATCGCCGGTGCACGACGCACATCGCAGACGTTTCCGACAAAGCGCGGATGCAGGCGCTGCCCGACGAGGTCGCCGCGGCGCACGGTCAGGCACATATCCTGGTCAACAACGCTGGCGTCACGGTCGGCGCAATGTTCGACGACCACAGCATCGAAGACATCGAATGGGTAGTCGGCGTCAACCTCTGGGGCGTGCTCTACGGTTGCAAGTTCTTTCTCCCACACCTCAAGCAGGCCGACTGGGCGCAGATCGTCAACCTGTCGAGCATGTTCGGCTTCTACGGGATGCCCGGCCAGTCTTGCTATTCGATGACGAAGGCGGGCGTGAAGGCGCTTAGCGAGGCGCTTTGGACCGAGCTCGCCAACACGAACGTCTCGGTGACTTCCGTGCACCCCGGAGTCATTCGAACCTCTCTGATCCGGAGCTCGCGAATCGACGACCCGGGAGAACGGGAGAAAGCGATCGAGATGGCGGATAAGTACGGCGCAGACCCCGACAAGGCTGGCCGTCTGATCGTGCGCGCAATCGAGCGCAATGAGAGCCGCGTTCTAATCGGAGCCGACGCACACGCATCGGAGCGGCTCAAGCGAGCGTTCCCGACCGGCCTCCACAGAATGCTGACTTTCGCATTTCAAAAGGCAAACGTGACCGGGATGCGGGATTGAAGCGCGCAGTCCGAGAGGCTCACGCCGCCTTCTATCTTGATTCGCCAACGAGGCACTGGACTCTCGAAAACCGCTGAAATTGCCTGCGGAACCGGGGCCGAGGCGCGGTAGCGACTCTGCTCCGGCGCCGGTGGGTTGCGGCCGGGCTCACTTTGCGGGAAACCCGCGGTCGCTCACATCTTCTGCACCGAGAGAACGATTCGATGACCCAGAAGCCGACCATCCTCTACACGAAGACCGACGAAGCACCCCTGTTGGCGACCTATTCGCTGCTGCCGATCCTGCGGGCGTTCACCGCCCCTGCGGGCGTTGCGGTGGAGCTTCCTGACATTTCTCTCGCGGCTCGGATCTTGGCGAACTTTCCCGAATCGCTCACCGAGGAGCAGCGGGTCGACGACGCCCTCGGAGAGCTGGGACGCCTCGCGCGAACGCCGGAGGCCAACATCATCAAGCTACCGAACGTCAGTGCGTCGGTGCCTCAGATGAAAGCGGCCGTCGCGGAGCTGCAGGCCAAGGGCTTTGCGGTGCCGGACTATCCAGAAGAGCCGAAGACGGACGAGGAACGCGCGATCGCCGAGCGCTACGGCAGGGTCAAGGGGAGTGCGGTCAATCCGGTTCTTCGTGAGGGCAACTCCGATCGTCGCGCACCGCACGCGGTCAAAGAGTACGCACGCGCGAACCCGCACCCGATGGGAGCTTGGACGGGCGCGTCGAAGACGCACGTGTCGACGATGAGCTCGGGCGACTTCTTCCACAACGAAAAGTCGGTCACCGTGCCGGCGGCCACCAGCGTGCGCATCGAGCATGTCGCCACGGACGGATCGACCACGGTGTTGAAGGACCGCCTCGGATTGCTCGCAGGCGAGATCCTCGACGGCACCTACATGAGCAAGGAGGCGCTTCTTGCGTTCCTTCGCGAGCAGGTCGCCGACGCCAAGGCGCTGGGCGTTCTCTTTTCGCTTCACATGAAGGCGACCATGATGAAGGTCAGTGACCCGATCGTCTTTGGGCACGCCGTTCGCGTCTTCTTTGCCGGTGTCTTCGAGAAGCACGGTGCGACATTCGAGGAGCTCGGGGCCAATCCCAACGACGGATTTGGCGAGATCGTCGCCCGCATCAAGAGCCTCCCAACGGACACGCGCGCCGAGATCGAAGCCGACATCCAGGCCGCCTACGAGAACGGGCCCGCACTCGCGATGGTCGACTCGGACAAAGGCATCACCAACCTGCATGTTCCGAGCGACATCATCATCGACGCTTCCATGCCGGCGATGATTCGTACCTCCGGGCAGATGTGGAACGCCCAGGGCGACCAGCAGGACACCAAGGCCGCCATCCCCGACAGCAGCTACGCGGCCGTCTATCAGGAGGTCATCGACTTCTGCATCAAGCACGGCGCATTCGACCCGACGACCATGGGCAGTGTCTCGAATGTCGGCTTGATGGCGCAGAAGGCGGAAGAGTACGGCTCCCACGACAAGACCTTCGAGATTGCAGCCGACGGCGTCGTTCGTGTAGTCGACGAGAGCGACAAGGTGCTCATGGAGCACCAGGTCGGCGCCGGCGACATCTGGCGCGCTTGCCAGACCAAGGACGCACCTGTGCGGGACTGGGTTGGTCTCGCGGTTCGGCGTGCGCGCGCAACCGGGGTGCCGGCTGTCTTCTGGCTCGACGCAGCCCGCGCCCACGACGCGCAGCTCATCACCAAGGTGAACGCCTACCTCCTGGAGCACGACACGGAGGGACTGGATATCCGCATCATGGCGCCAGCGGAGGCCACGCGTTTCTCACTCGAGCGCATGAAAGAGGGCAAGGACACCATCTCCGTGACCGGCAATGTCTTGCGCGACTACCTCACCGACCTCTTCCCGATCCTCGAGGTCGGCACGAGCGCGAAGATGCTCTCCATCGTGCCTCTGATGAACGGTGGCGGCCTCTTCGAGACGGGGGCAGGCGGTTCGGCACCCAAACACGTCCAGCAGTTCGAGAAGGAAAATCACCTTCGCTGGGACTCGCTTGGAGAGTTTCTCGCTTTGGCTGCGTCGCTCGACTTCCTCGCTGAGAGTCACGACAACCCCAAGGTGAAGATCCTCGCGGACACTTTGAACGCAGCCGCGACCAAGTATCTCCTCGAGAACAAGTCACCGTCGCGCAAGGTCAACGAGCTCGATAACCGCGGCAGCCACTTCTATCTCGCGCTCTACTGGGCGCAGGCGCTGGCCGAGTCAGAGGACGCCGAGCTACGCGCCTACTTCGCGCCGGTGGCGAAGTCCCTCGCGGACAACGAGGCCCGGATCGTCGAGGAGCTCCTCGCGGTCCAAGGCGAGCCGATGGATGTCGGCGGCTACTATCTCCCGAACGACGACCTAGCCTCCAAAGCGATGCGCCCAAGCGCGACACTGAACGCGATCATCGACGCGCT
>Ga0316187_10001718_pt1 | contig 19133 bp, 23 predicted proteins | sample CroRivburrow1_MG_FD_204927 | JGI IMG/M metagenome (GOLD analysis project Ga0316187, IMG submission 204927) | Coastal sediment microbial communities from Maine, United States - Cross River worm burrow 1 | ecosystem: Environmental > Aquatic > Marine > Coastal > Sediment | place: USA: Maine...
GTCCCAGCGTCGCCCAAGCAGCGCGGTTATTCGAGGTGGCCGGAAAGTGTGTGACCACGCTGCTCGGACGCCGGCGCAATGCCGGACGCTGGCACTCCCGCCGCGCGCCCCTATCCCGCGTTCTGTGGAGGGTCTGTGAAACTGGCCTTGAACGGACGTGCCGTCCTTAACATTGTTCGGATTCGGTTTGGCTTTGTCGTTGGCGAACAGTTGAGGCCGAACAATGTTAAGGGGGGCTCTCTCGGGAAACCGCGACGAGGTCATCGGGTCGGGGTCGCGCTTCAGGGTCGTCCGGACGTCCGCCAGTCTCAGATCGGCGACGGATTCGGCCGCTGCCATAGCCACGGATCCGGCCACGGTAGCGGACTCGGTCACGGCTTCCCGGGGCACCGGCCTTCTGGTCCGCCTTCGGCGTCCCAGCGTCGCCCAGGCAGCGCGGTCATTCGAGGAGGCCGGGAGGTGTGTGACCACGCTGCTCGGGCGACGGCGGCCTTCATCTGAGCCGGAACAGATGGCCGGGAAGGTTGTTGCCCGTGGTTGCCCCCCTTGACGTTTTTCTCGAGGCGGGGCCGGCGTGAGCGCGTTTCCGTAGAAAAACGTCAAGGACGGCACGCCCGGTGTAGCGCCATACGCCCGCGGGTTCAGAGACGACTCGCCTGGAAGACACTGTCAACCCTTCGAGAGCCTGAACGTCCTATGATCGTGTTGAGAGCCACTTCTATGACGCCGACCCGATCCGATCTTTCACACGATGACAGCGCCCTCGTTCTGATGGCGCGCAACGGGGACCGTGACGCCTTTGGTGAATTGGTCCGGCGCCACCAACGAAGGGTGTGGATGGTCTGCCGGCAGTATGTCGGAGCCGACGAAGCCGATTCGGTGGCCCAGGACAGCCTGGTCAAGGCGTACACCAAGCTCGGTTCCTTTGACTCGCGGGCGGCCTTCACCACCTGGATCACCCGGATCGCCATCAATACCTGCCTCGATCTGATTCGGCAACGCAAGAGGGAAGGCCTGCGGGTGGTGGCGGCCGACGACGACGGCGATCTCGACATGATCGAACAGGTGGCTGCTGACGAGGTCGATCCCGAAGGACGATCCATGCAGCTCCAGGCGGTGGACCGGCTCAAGGAGTGCGAGGCGGGGCTGCCCGAGAGGCAACGAGAGATCTTCCGCTTGAGGTTTTACGCGGAGATGGATCTCGACGAGATCGCCACCGCTCTGTCGGTCCATGTGGGGACGGTGAAGACGCAGCTCCACCGTGCGGTTCACCGGATGCGGAGAGAACTGGGAGACGTACGATGAAGAACCATCTGACGACCGAAGAAGTCGCGGCAGCCGTGGCCGGCCTCGAGATCGAGGCCTCGGTGAGCGAGCACCTCGAGAATTGCGTGGCCTGCCGCGCAGAGACGACGGATCTTGCGGGGCTCATCGCAGCTCGCCGCGAGGCGATCCTCGCCGATGAACCCGATTGGGCCGCCCAGACGGAGCAGGTCTTGGACCGGTTGCCCACAGGCGTCGCGACCGTTGGTCGTCAAAGGACGAGATGGTGGCGGCCGGTCCTGGCGGTGGCGGCGGCGGCCGTCATGGCGGTGGGTCTCGGCTTGCTGCGGCCGGACCGATCGGTGGAGCCGCCCGCCGGTGAGCCCTCGGTGGAGGAGATCCTCGCCGAGATGGACGAACTGCTGTCCGACAACAGCATCCCAGGGTTCGAGATCATCGATCCCGAGCTCGACGACTTGAAGACCTTTTTCGACAACGGAGCATCCTGAGCGGGGGCATTCGGGAGGAATCATGAAACGGAAGATGATGATCGTGGTGCTGCTCTTCGCAGCCACCACCCTCGGGGCGGCGGAGTTCAATCTGCCCAAGGGCAAGTGGTGGGAGAACGAACAAGTGATTCAGCGGATCGGGCTCACCGATAAACAGCAGAACGCGATCGGCGAACTCGTTCGTCAGCACACACGAACGATGATCGATCTCAACGCCGAGCTCAAGAAGGCCGAGTTCGAGCTCGGTGATCTCGTCGATCGTGACGAGTTCGAACCGGCGGCGATCCGCAAGGCCTTCGGCCTTTTCCAGACGGCGAGGCGGAACCTCGAGCACGAGCGGTTCGAGATGTTGCTCTCGGTGCGGGGGGAGTTGACCTCGGAGCAGTGGCGGAGCCTGCTCGAGATCCGGCGCCACCTCGAGAGGATGCGGGAGAACCGGCGGCCCGGGGAAGGAGCGCCCGGGGGGCCGCGATCGCCACAGGACGGTCAGCGCCGGCAGCCCGTGGATGGAGAGTTCGGGTAGAGAGTCGCTGAAACGCATCTATTTGACGCCGCGTGCAGATCGGGCGCGCGGCGTTCTTCTCGTCCCTCCCCGGTGGCGCGATGGGAGCGGAGCCAGGCCCTGGCCGAAGAAACTCTCCGGCACGGGGATCTCGGCCACACTCATGCCGCGAACCCCCGGCATCCGTCGAGCGCTTGAGCTGCGGTCGAGGGTCGCCACCATGGTCGACGCCATGTCCCTGTTGAGCATTTCCGAGGGGACCGACGACGATGGCCACGAACACCATGTCGACGTGCTCTGTGTACTTCAAAAAAGATAGGCGCGTTCCCCGAGGGTGAGAACGCCCCGGATGATCGGGATGAGGGTCCTATTCATGAGGAAACATCGAGGCGACGGACCCGTGACAATCGGCGTTTACCAGCCCCTGTGGTGCAGGATATCCTTGATTCTCTCCTCGATTTCCTTCTCGACGAGGACCATCTTCGTCGCCCTGGCCTTGTGGATGGCATCGGTGAGAGATGAGAGATCGACCGGTTTCTCGAGAAACTCGAGCGCGCCTTCCTTGATCGCCTCGACGCCCTTCTCGACCGTGGCGTATCCGGTCAGAAGAACGACCTGAATATCCGGGCGACGGCGCTTGATCCGCTTCAACGCCTCGAGGCCGTCAACGCCGGGCATCTTGAGGTCCAATACCACGACGTCAAAGTCCTCGTCATCCACGAGTTGCAGCGCGTTCGCTCCCGAGTTGGAGGTGGACACATCCATCCCCCGGGTGCGCATCCGTTCCGCAAGGGTTTCGACAAACTCTTCCTCGTCGTCTACGAGCAGCACCTTTTCGTTCATTGGTGACTCCCACTGTCACAATATTGGCAGTCGCTGACCTCGAATACGATCTCGCCACGTTCGCGATCCGCCGTCATTCGTCCCCCGAGCACCGCCAGAATCGCGCGGGCGCCCGATGCCTCTCCACCGAGCTGAACATCGGAGTCGTTGACTCCCTCGAGGTGCTGGAAGCGAACGATGGCGCCGTCGCCGCTGGGCTCGGATGCGATCGCCAGGATGCGCGAGCCATCGACCCGCGGCAGAGAGGCATCGATGCAGGCGCCGATGAGATCCACGAGCAGAAAGGGGTTGGTGATCACCGATACCCCATCCGCCAATCCCGTCGTGTCGATTGTGATCTCGGCCTGGGAGGCCTTGCGCCCATACAGTTCCGCTACCAGACCTACAAGCTTCGTCATGTTGATGCTGGTTTGCGAGGCGTCCACACTGTGACCCAGACGACCCAAAGCGCCGACGATCCGGTTGGCCTGGCGGATCTGGTCGATGATCTTTCCCGCCTGGACCTCGAGACGTTCCGGGTCGATGGATCGGCCCGACTTCATGGCTGCCGCGATGTCCTGAACAAGCCCGGCCTTCTCGTTGATCACCGCCAGCTTGTTCCGGATCTCATGACTCACCGAAGCCGACATCTCGCCGAAGAAACGGAGACCTTCATCGGAGACCGACCGCCAACACTCAGCATTCGTTGTCGTCATGGCTTACAACCTCCATCAGGGTGGCGACGAGCGCGTCGATGTCGAGGGGCTTTGCGAGGTATCGGTCTGCCTCGGCCGAGCCGATGCGGAAGTCCTCCTCCGAACCGTGTCCGGTGAGGAAAACGAACTTCATCTCGGGTCGGATTCGTTCCAGTTTCTTCTTGAGCTGGATGCCGTTGAGGTGCGGCATCTTGACATCCAGAACGACGACATCGAAGGACTCATGTTTGGTCAGATCCACCGCATCCTGACCCTCGGTCGACCACTTCGCCTCGACGCCTCTGAACGAGAGACGTTCGGCAAGGGTCGCAACCAGCTCTTCTTCGTCATCGACAAGGAGTACCTTCATCGTGCGACGCTCTCATTTCTGGCACCGTCAATCGGGAGCCTGATGAGAAAGCTCGTTCCCACCCAGAGTTCGCTCTCCACCGACACGGAGCCCCCCAATTCGGCGACGAGCGAGTAGGTGATCGACAGACCGAGCCCGACTCCGCCACTGCCGCTCTTGGTGGTGAAGAACGGCTCGAAAACCCGCGCGAGCTGCTCCTCCGACATCCCGCAACCATCGTCGATCACCTTGATCATGACCTCGTCCGGACCCTTGCGACCAACCCCTATGTCGATGTGGCCTCCGTTGTCGACCGCGGCAAAGGCATTGTTGGTGACGTTGAGCAGGATTTGCTGCAATCGACCCCGGTTTGTCGAAATCTTCGGGGTGTCGTCGTCGATGATGACGTTGACATCGATCGACCGGTACTCCGCTTCCTTGCCCACGAAACCCAGAACCTCGGTGATCGTCTCGCCGAGATCCACCGAGACCGGTTCGGTGTCCGTGTCGCGCGCGAAGTTGAGCAGCCGCCTGGTGATCGCGGAACATCGATCGACCGAAGCGAGAATCGAGTCAACGATTCCCATCAACTTGGCGTCGTCGGCATAGCGGCCGCTGAATCTGAAGAGGTCCTTGATGAGACCTGCCTTTTCGTTGATGATCGCGAGCGGGTTGTTGATTTCGTGGGCCACACCGGCGCCGAGTCGACCAAGGGAAGCCATTTTGGCGGTGTACTCGGTCTGATGAAGTGCGGCGACGCGCTGCTTGTCCGCCCAGTGAATCTTGTTGACCAGGTAGCTGGTGACTCCCACGACCACCAGCACGATGATCGAAAGACTCAGCACCAAGAGCCCGATGAGGAGGCGACGGGTCGCGCTCCACGGTTCCATGAGCGCGGCCTTCTGTTTGACGATCATGAGAATGAACGGGGTGTGCGGGATATATGAGTAGCCGACGATCAGCGGCACACCATCCGGCGTCAAGGTCTCGTACACCCTGGTCACTTCCGAATACTCGGGCACCTGTAGATCGAGGACCTCGAGCACGTCACCGTGTCGGCGAGACGACGTCTGGAGGATGCCTTCACGGTTGATGACGAATGCATCTCCTTCGCCGCTGATCTCGAGGTTCGACAGGAGCTTGTTGAGCAGCGAGGTCTCCACCGACGTCCGCAGAACGTAGAACCCCTCGTCCGGCAGGTTGTGCCGGACGGCGATCACCATGTGCGGGACATGACGAAAGCCCGGAAACACGTCGCTGACATGAGTCGTATCCTCTCGGACCTCTTCGAACCATTCCTGATCGCGGTAGTTGACGCCGGCAAGATCATAGGGACCGACGTAGCAGAACTGGCGGCCCGATTCATCGATCACACCGAGATCGACAAAACCCGTAAAGCTCGTCTGGAGGTTGTCGAGGATCTCGCCGACCCGTGCACAGTCACGGAGTTCGGCGAGGCTGTTGTCCTCGACGATGAAATCGAGCGCAGCCATCCGCTCCACCAGCGAGAATTCGACGGCCAGCTTGGTGTTCGACACTACCCGAGAGGTGTGGAGCAGAATCTCGGACTCGGCCGATCTCTCGGTCACCCGATAGTCGATGGCGGTCATCACGGTGAGCGGACCAACCGAAACCAATATCATCAAGAGCGCGGTCAGCTGCCACATCCGGCGCAGGTTGAGCGAGTACTTCTTTGACTCGACCGGCACCATCGGCGGCACAGGTTTCCCGTCGCGATCCCTCACTCCGGTTGGCCCACGGGTCGTGATCGGCTCGCTCATGTCGAGTTTTCGCCTCCTCCACTTCCGGCGTCCGCCGACATCCTGGCCTTTTCGTTGGCTTTTCTGAGGGTCTGGCTCAGAGCGTCGATGTCCACCGGCTTCTGGAGGTAAGCGAACGCGCCGAGCTCCATACATGTCTTGCAGTCCTCATCGGATCCGTGTCCGGTGAGAATGATGACTTCGATATGTGGATTCGTCCCCTTGACGCGACGCAGGACCTCGATCCCGTCGATCCCCGGCATCTTCAGATCGAGGATCATGACATCGGGCTCATCGTCTCTGACCATCTTCAGGGCCGACTCGCCGTCATAGGCGACCGCCGAGCCGACATCCCGCATCTGCAACCGCTCGGAAAGCGTCTGCGCGAACTCACGCTCGTCATCCACGAGCAGCACCCGGGATGGCGTTTCGAAGTCGATCCTGCGGTAGATGTCGGTCCGGTAGAACTCCTTGCCGACCTTGGTTTCCACCGAGCGCACGCCTTCAACCGGGCCGGCGATCTCCCGGAGCTCTTCCTCGAGCCGCCCCAGCATCAACACGTGTTTGTTGATCGTGAGGGTGACGTTTCCATCCCGACACGAAACCTCGGTGTGGTGACCGGCTCGGGCGAGCGCCTGCTCGACTCGTGCCGCGACCAGGAAATCTCCGACCACCAGATCTGACTCGGCGGTGGGTTGCACGGCCTCGCTACCGAGATGATCGACGATCAGTCGGACCCCGTCTTTCGTCGACGTCTTGTCGGTTGGAAGCACGATGTCATAGAGGGAGGGCGACCACGGATCCTCAATGTTGCGGTGGTCCTTGACCCAGGCCGCGAGGTTTTCATCCTGCCGCCGAATCTCGCGTGCGGCCGACTTGTCGCCGACCCCATCCAACTGTGCGTTTTTTATTCGCGACTTCATGTCGGCGACGAGACAGACGCGGAGCGCGTGGTGGATGGTGCTCGGCAGCAGGTGGGCGCAGAACCCTGCAATCACGACACCATCACTCGCCACGACCTCGGCCAACGCCACCTTGAGGTCGGCGACCGCACGTTCCCGTTCTCGCGTGAAGCTGTTGAAGACGGACCGTCTGGCCGAGAACGCCTTGGCGATCGCGGTCTCGGGGATCTCCGAGCTCCGGGCGACCCGCGCGACGAGATCGCCGTCGGTAACCAGCGGGAACCCTGTGCTCTGGAGAACTCCGCGGATCATCTCGTCCTCACCGCTGAAAATCGCACTCACAATCGAAATGAGAGACATCACCCTTCTCCTTGCCCGGTCGTTTCCCGACCGGCCGGCAGGGCGCCGGCCAGCGGACACGATGTCTCGCGTCCGTCGGCATGCGCATCGCCATAGACGGCCCGGACCGCCCGTTCCATGGTCGGGAAAATTCGGTCGCGGCCGATTCGTTCGATGAGGTGGGTCCGCTCGAGAACCTGCATGACCGACTCGTTGACCCCGCTGAACGAGATCTCCACCCCGGAGCTTCGAACACGGTCCACCAGCAGGGACAGCGCTTCCTCGCCTGAGGCGTCGATATCGCTGATGGCGTTGCTCACGATGATCAGGTGCTGCAGGTCCTGCTTGGCCCGCAGCCGCTCGTTGATTTGATCCTCGAGGTACGTGGCATTGGCAAAGAACAAGGGTCCGTCAAAACGCACGAGGTCGATGTAGATGCACTCCTGCAGATCATGAATGAAGGCCGAACGCAGCGTGTCGTCGCCGTGGCGGGACAGACTCGTGACGGTTGGCCGCATGCTCTTGTACAGAAAGACGCCCAGGGACAGGATCACACCGATCATGATGCCTCGATCAAGGTGCGGAGCAAAGGCCAACGTGCTGACAAAGGTCACGATCGATATCGTCCCGTCGTACCACTGGGCGCGCCACGCATGGACGAAGCCGCTGACGTTGACCAGGCCGATCACCGCCATCATGATCACCGCGGCGAGCACCGCCTGCGGAAGGTGGTACAGCAGCGGCGTGAAGAAGAGCAGGACGATGACGACCGTGAGACTGGTGATGACACTCGACATGCCGGTGAGGGCGCCGGCTTGGAGATTGACCGCACTGCGGGAGAAGCTCCCCGAGGTCGGATAGCTCCGGCCGATCGAGCCGCAGATATTGGCAATCCCCTGACCGATGAGCTCCTGGTTGGGGTCGATCCGTTGGCCGGTCTTGGCGGCCATTGCCTTGGCGATGGAGATCGCCTCCATGAAGCCGAGGAGGGAGATGATCACCGCCGGGACGATCAGCCTGGGGATCACCCTCATGTCGATGTGCGGCAGGCTCGGATCCGGCAGTCCACGCGGGATGGTGCCGACCACAGCCCCACCGCCCATCAACAGCAGGTGGCCGGAATCGAGCGGCCGGTTGCCGACCTTTAACCGCCAGTGCCTGTGGTCTGTCGGCGCTCCCTCGGGCACGAGGTCCGGTTCATAGAACCCAGCCGACGGGTTCCCTTCCGGTACGCGGGCGAATACCAGCGCGCGAAGCCTGGTGCGCGCCGTCGAGACCTGTTCCTTGACTTCGTTCGCGTGTGCGTCGAGGAGACCGGCGAGCTGGTGGAGCGCGAGCAGATGTTCGGAGGTCGCTCTGGCATCGTCGACGGCGGCTCCGAGTGTCAGCCGCTCGATCGGGCGCTTCGAATGGCACCGCTGACAGAACTCGCCGGTGCCGCCCTCGACCGCAGTTGTGATCTCGGTGCCCTCTGAACGGACCTTGTCGATCTCGATACGCGCCGTGATGGCGCGGTTGAACTCGTCGACGAGCTCGGTCAGACCGGGCGAGACGACGCTCCCGCTCGGCACCGTTTCGTCGTGTGCGAAATCGACCGCAGCCGCCAGAATGGTGGTGATGACGACGGCAATGAGGACGTTCGGCAGGCGGGGATTGAATCTGCGCACGCCGAGCATGACCGCAAACGCCAGCACGGCCATCCCGAGGGTCGGCAGATGGGTCCATTCCATCGCGGCCGAGACCACACGCAACACCGTCTCGTAGTGGTGCTCACCACTCTCGACCGAGACGCCGAAGATCTTGCTCAACTGCGAGGTGGCGATGATGAGTGCAGCCGCATTGGTGAACCCGTTGACCACCGGGTGCGACAGGAAGTTGACCACGACACCGAGGCGGAGCGCGCCGATGGCGAACTGAAACACACCGACCATCAACGCCAGCAGGATGGCGTACTCGATGAATCCCTGTGAGCCCGCCGCGGCGAGCGGCTCCAGGCTGGCCGAGGTCATCAGCGACACCACCGCCACCGGCCCGGTCGCCAGCTGCCGGCTCGAACCGAAGAGGGCGGCGATCATCGGCGGTAGGAACGATGCGTAGAGCCCGTAGTGCGCCGGCAACCCGGCCAGCTGGGCGTAGGCCATGCTCTGCGGTATCAACACCAGAGCGACCGTCAAACCGGAGACGAGATCGATCTTGAACGGTCCCCAGCCGTAGTCGCGGAACCAGGCCGCAAATGGGAAAATCCGTGAGAGCCGGATCATCGATTACTCCGCGGAGCCACTGCTCGCGACGAGCTTTCGGCAGGCACTCATCAATTCAGGGAAGACCGCACTCGCCTCGTACAAACTGCAATCCCGCAATCGTACGAGTCCATCGACCATGGTGAAGATCAACAGAGCCATCGTTTGAGTCGCCGTCACCTCGATGGATCCATCCTCCTGTCCTTTGACGAGCGCTCCCTCGAAGACGCCCACCAGGCAATCGAATATCGCCTCGAGCTCCTTTCGACACTGCTCGTTCACCCGGGCCAGCTCGTATGCGTCGGATCGGTGGAGCAGCAGGAACAGTTCCTCCTTTTCGGTTGCCAGTTGGAGAAAGAAACCTGCGGCCTCTTCGAGCTTGATCAGACCGGACGAAGCGCCGGCTGTCTCCAGGTACTCCGCGAACTCCCTCTGGAATTCCCGGCGCACGTGGCCGAGGACAGCGAGGAACAACTTTTCCTTGTTGCCGAAGTGATAAAAGACCGTGCCCTCAGCAACGCCGGTCATCTGGGCGAGATCGGTGGTCGAGGTCTCGCGAAAGCCCTTGGTGGCAAAGGCGCTGGTCGCAGCGCACAGGATGGCGGATCGCTTCGACACTCTTGTTCCTGCCTTTCAGGAAAACTAACTGAGTGCTCAGTTAGTTTTTAACCTAGGTCTCGAATGCCACCGTGTCAAGTCCAGATTTGTTTCTGAGATCAAGAATCCATTACATACATCGGAGTCATATCGATGCGATGGGATGCCCGGAGCGTGCCGTTCCGGCACATCGTGCAACGATCGCGACCATCGTTCGCCACCGTGGCCGGCACCCTGTTTGCATTCGGATCGAGGGGTCTTGGCAGTCAGGATGATTCCCGTAACCTTTTCCGCGCCCGCATCTCCATCGATGGCCCGTGTGTCTGCCGATGAGCGGCAAGATCCGCCGCCGGTCGGTCTTCCTTTGGGCCCCGTCCTCGGCCTGACGATTTCGTTGCTCGTGGCGCTTCTTCTCGGCGGACTCACCGCCGTCCAGCTGCATCGCGATGAACGAAGGGAGCTCAGGACCCGCGAGGCTCTTTTGTCCGAGTCACTCGCACCTCTGGTGAAACAGGTTGAGGACGCGATGAGTCTCGGCGAAATCGAGCAGTTGCTTTCATCCAGCCGCCTCGCCGAAATCTCACTGGGTCGCCCGGACTTCAACGTTGTGCTTCGCGATGCTGACGGGCGCGTACTGGCTTCGTCCGTCTCCACCGGCGACCCGTCTCCTCCCGAAGAATCCCTCCAGGCGAGCGTCTCGGTGCAACCGGGGGCGGTCACATCGGGAACCGGTTCGTTGGTGGTGTGGCAGGACGGTTCAGAGCTCGCCTCCGAAATGGTGCTCCGCCGTCGCGAAGCCCTGTTCGACATTGGGATCACGGTATTGGCGATGATCTTCGTCGTCCAGCTGGCGATCTCCCGTCTCGTCTCCCGACCATTGCGTCGATTACTGACGGCCATCGACAAGTTCGAACAGGGTTACCCGGCCGGGTTCCGAGATGGCTTTTTTGCTCGTGAACTGAGCTGGCTCGAGTGGCGGCTTCAGCGAATGAGTATCGGTTTGACCCAGAGCGCCCGACTGCTGGTGGCTGCCCACCGCAAAGCGACGGAGGTCTCGAAGAGTCGCCAAAACGAAGAGCTCGACCCCCTGCTTTTCGACCCGCTCAAAACCGACCACGCTGATCCAGCATCAGAAAACGAGATCGTGCGGCGATACCTCAGCGACCGTTGCGCAATTCTTGAAGAACGCGTTTCGGGGGACCCGGCACTGGGGGACATCGCCGTCGAGGTCTGGCAGAAGGATGCCTCCGAAGCGGAGCGCCTGGGTGAGTCGGACCTTCGAGCGAGACTTGAGAACGCCGCACTCGCCATCCTCGATCCCGATGCCTTTGACCGGGTCCGCCACGACCTGGAGGCCCTCGTCGCGTCCCAGTCAACCTGGTGTGCGGAGACCACAAGGGCCATAGCTTCGGCGCTTGCGGACGAAAACATCCCGCACGTGGAGATCCAACACAGAACCAAACATGCCGCCGGCGTATGGCGAAAAATGCAGGAGAAGCACCTCTCCATCGAGGAGGTGCACGACCTGCTGGCCTTTCGTATCATCGTCCCTGAAACCGATCATTGCTACCTGGCGCTCGAAACCGTTCATCGACTCTTCGACCCGGAGCCTTTCCGATTCAAGGACTACATCGCCAACCCAAAGGCGAATGGGTACCAGAGTCTCCATACCAGCGTCCGCAACCGTGACGAATTGGTCTTCGAGATACAGATTCGCTCCGTCGAAATGCACCGTGCCGCGGAGTTAGGCAAAGCAGCTCACTGGCGATACCGGGCCGATACGACGGCAGCCTCCGCACTCGTCGCCACCATCTCCCATCGAGGTTTTCCGCGATGGCGCCGACGAAAGAGCATCCTTCGTCAACGTTTCAAGAACACGAGCGGTGGCTCCCTCGGCAAACCCCGTCTCGAGAACCGGGTTCGGCATCGCACGCAATCGGGCACGGATACACGCTCAGAATCGCGCGTTGTCGTTGACACAAGACCTTGAATGGGCTATAACAAGCGCCCTTGTGTGGGAGAGGTGTGTTATGACGGACTACGCAGTTGTTGAACACGGCGGAAAGCAATACCGGGTCAGCCCCGGTGACGTGCTCTTGGTCGAGCGGACGGTGCCCGACCTCAAAGCCGGTGACGAGCTTCGTTTCGATCGCGTGATGATGGTCAGCCAGAGCGATGCGGTCACGGTGGGCAAGCCCATCGTCGACGGTGTCTCGGTGCTGAGCCAGGTGGTCGAGCCCGAGCGCGGGAAAAAGATCATCGTTTTCAAAAAGAAGCGTCGCAAAGGTTACAAGCGGACGAAGGGCCATCGCCAGGACTATTACCGGGTCCGGGTCGAGTCCATCGAGGCCTAGGAGGAGTCATGGCACATAAAAAAGGACAAGGTTCGAGCCGGAACGGGCGCGACTCCAACGCACAACGTCTCGGCACCAAGGTCGGCGACGGACAGACCGTGACCTCGGGGTCCATTCTGGTGCGGCAGCGCGGAACCCGGTTCAAGCCCGGCAACAATGTCAAGCGGGGCAAAGACGACACTCTTTTCGCCACTGCCGAAGGCAAGGTCGAGTTCCAGAATCGCGGCCGGCTCGGGCGCTTCATCAACGTGGTGGTCAACTGAAAGTACTCTCCGTAGCGAGGGTGCGACATCGGAGCGCGGCGGCTCAGAACGAGCGCCGCGCTTTTCAATATGCTTGTTGATCAGGCGAGGATCACGGTCAAGGCGGGCGACGGCGGCAACGGCTGCGTCTCCTTCAGGCGCGAGAAGTTCGTTCCAAGGGGTGGGCCCAACGGCGGCGACGGGGGTCGTGGCGGCGATGTCGTGCTGCGGGTGCAGCGCAATCTCAGCACCCTGCTCCACATCCACAACCAGAGACTGATCCGCGCCGACCCTGGAACTCACGGCGGGGGATCCAACAAGACCGGCGCCGGTGGTGACGACGCCGCGGTCATGGTGCCGCCGGGCACCATCGTCCGTGATCTCGAGACCGGCGAGACCCTGGGCGATCTCGTGGAGGACGGCGACGAGCTCGTGGTCGCGAAAGGTGGCCGCGGCGGTCGCGGGAACGCCCGGTTTTCTTCTGCCACCAACCGCACCCCGCGAACCGCCGAGGATGGCCGCAAGGGTGAGTCCAGGGAACTCGAGCTCGTCCTCAAGCTGCTTGCGGATGTCGGTCTCGTGGGTCTTCCCAACGCCGGAAAATCGACCCTTCTCGCGCGTCTTTCCGCCGCGCGTCCCAAGGTGGCGGACTATCCCTTCACGACTCTGGAGCCACACCTCGGAGTGGTCCAATCGCCGTTTGACGAGTTTCAATCCCTGGTCATGGCCGACATTCCGGGGCTCATCGAAGGCGCGCACCAGGGTGCAGGCCTCGGAGTCCAGTTTCTCCGCCACGTGGAGCGTTGCAGAGTCTTCGCCCACCTGGTGGATCTGTCATCGGAAGAATCCATCGGCGACCGGGTTGATACCATCAGAGGAGAGCTTTCAGCCTATGAGACCCCTCTGGATGACCGGCCGTGGGTGCTCGTCGGTACCAAGACCGATGCGGTCTTCGACCGGTCGGCGGCCGAGACGGAGCTCGAAGAGGTGGCGGCCGACCATGGGGCGCCGACGTGTACGATTTCGGCGGTGACCGGTGACGGTGTCCGTCAGCTGCTCGGGATGCTCTTCGGGCTCGTTGCCGACGATCAGGAGATGACATGACCCAACGTATTGCGGTGTACGGAGGCAGCTTCGACCCCTTCCACACCGGACACCTGGTTCCGACAGTTCGGGCCCAGGAGACCTTCAAGTTCGACGCCGTCTTCTTCGTGCCGGCTGGCAATCCGCCGCACAAGCAGGAAGAGCCGCTCACCCCGATCACCCATCGGCTGTCCATGGTGGCCATGGCCACCCTGCCGTACGAGCGATTCTTCGCTTCCGATGACGAGGTCTTCGTTGACGGGCCGACCTACACGGTTGAGACCGTCAAGCGGTATCGCGAACGGTTCCCCCGCGCGGTGCTCTATTTTCTGCTCGGCTCGGACTCTTTTTCGCAGATCTCGACCTGGAACCGCTGGATAGAACTGGTGAACCACGCTCATCTCGTGGTGCTCCATCGCGCCCACATCTGGGGCTCGGAGCTCCGGCAGCGGGTGCCCGAGGAGCTGAGGTCTCGACTCGTCGAGGTCGAGCCCTTTGCAAATGTGCCCGATCCCACCGAGCAGACCGTCTATCTCCTCAACCACGATCCCTTCCCGGTTTCGGCAACCGACGTAAGACAACGGCAGCGACAGGGCTTGCCCATCCGGGAGCTGGTCCCGCACGAGGTCAACTCTTACATCGAAAAATATCGCCTCTACCGGACTGACGACGAGGACTGAAGGAGCACCATGCTGGACGCTGAGATCCTGTCAAGAATCGGGACTGCCGCTCGGGCGGCGACGGACAAGAAGGCCTTCGACCTTGTCGGCCTCGAGGTGAGCGCACTCACGTCCTACGCCGACGGCTTCCTGCTTTGCTCGGCGGCGAGCGAACGTCAGGTCGGAGCGATTGCCGATGCGATCCTGCGGCAGCTCAAGAACGCCGGTTGCAAGCCGCTCCACAAAGAGGGCGCGTCCCGGAGCGACTGGGTGCTGCTCGATTTCGGCGACTTCGTCGTCCATGTCTTCACCGAAGACCGCCGCGCATACTATGGGCTGGACAGCCTGTGGGGAGATGCACCGCGGCTCGACGAGGCCAGCCTCGGGGTCGACGAGCCGGCGGCGCCCGCCGATCGGTGAAAATCCGGGTCCTCTGGTTCGGCCGCCGAGGCACCGTGGCCCTCGACGAACCGGTGGAGACCTATCGCCGACGGATCGAGCGCCGTTGGTCGGCCGAGGATCGAGTGTTGAAACCGGTGTCGGGAGGTCGCAGCGACGATCCTCGCCGGATCCTCTGCGAGGAGGCGCGGGCGCTCGACCGGACCCTCAATCCCGGGTGGGCGTTGGTTGTCCTCGATGAGCGTGGTCGAAGGTTGACCAGCGAGGACTTCGCTCGACTCCTCGGTGAGTACGAGGAACGGTCCACTCCGGGTCTTGACTTCGTGATCGGCAGCGATCTCGGGATTGATCGTGATTTCGCGGCCCGAGCCAAGGTGAAACTCTCTCTGAGCCCCATGACCCTGCCGCACCAGATCGCCCGGATGGTGATCTGGGAGCAGCTCTTTCGGGCCACCCACATCCTCGGTGGTGGCCAATACCACCGACGCGACTTAAGCTGAAGGGGAGAATGCTCCGGGATCGCGGAATGAGTTCGCCGGCAAGGGCGGTTCAGCATTGGGTACAATGGACGCTGGATCTCGAACCGAGATCCATGGAGGCAGATCGAATGAATCGGAAACAGGTGGCGAAATACCAGAAGCTGCTGGAGGCAAAACGAGCCGAACTGCTCACCCGCGTCCAGGCGGCTCGGGCGAGCGAACAGGAGAGAGGCGCGGAAGATGCTCCCGATCTCGGTGACCGTGCCCTGTCCACGCAGACCCGCGATCTGCGCTACAGCCTGTCCACCGGTGAACGGGACATCCTCAGGCGCATCGACGAGGCTCTCGATCGAATCGAAGCGGTCAACTATGGCGAGTGTCTGCACTGCGGCAAAAAGGTCCAGCAGGCCCGTCTCGACGCTGTTCCGTGGGCCCGGCACTGTATCGACTGCCAGGAGCTCCAGGATCTCGGGCAGATCTGAATTCCACGACGCCACCATGTCGCGGATTCGCCTGATCGCCGCCAGCGACGACTTTCTTCTGGAAGAACAGCTGAGGGTTGTGGTGGCGGGAGTGTGTCAAGCGCTGGGCGGGGTCGAGCCCGAGTTCCAGAGCGACGAAGCCACGCCCGAATCGGTGGCCATGGAGCTGGTTTCACCATCGCTCTTCGCCGCGGAGCGGGTGCTGGTCGTGTCCGACGCGCGCGAGTGGTTGGGCGCAACGGCTCCTCCAGGGCTCAAGGCGACCAAGGCGCCGCCGCCGGACACCCAGCCGTTGGTCCACGTGCTGAGCGAGGGCATGCCCGAGGGCATGGGTCTCGTCATGGGGGCGTGGTGTGGTCGCAAGCCCAGCGGAGAACTGTTTGAGGCCATGGAGAAGGCCGGGTCGTGTGACTGGATCCCGGTGCCCCCTCCCCCGAAGCCGTGGGAAGACGCGGTTCTGTCGAACGAGCAGTGGAAGGTCCTGGAAGCCGTTCTTCTGAGAGCCGCGGACGGGGTGGCCTTCGACCCCCTGGCCACCCGGCTGCTGCTCGAACGGCTCGGTTTCGCGCCCCGACTCCTGGTTCAGGAGGTGCGCAAGCTCGCCGGCGCCGCCGGGGACGGCGAGGTGGATGAGGCGCTGGTTCGGCGGCTGACCTTTCCCCGCGAGCGCTCCCTCGAGGTGGTGCGTGACGCGGTGCTCGCCCGCAAGCTCGAACCCCTCCTCGATCTGGTGGCCGCTGCCGGCTCGGGGGCACCGATCAACGACTGGCAGGGCCAGCGGGTGGAACCGGCGAGGCTTGGTCCGACGCTCTTCGGCCAGGTGACAAACCTGCAGCTCCAGATGCTCTACCTTCGTCGGGTCGCCGACGCCATGGGCCTCGGGTCCGAAATGGCCCGTGATCAGACCTCGAGGCGGGGCTGGTACAACCAACGGTTCAAGAATGGTCTCGCCCCGGATCTCCTGGCCCGCCTCAAGCAGGACGCGCCGTCCCCAGTGGTCCGTCCGGGAGCCAAGCCGCCGACACCCTTCTCCCTCGGCGCCCTTTTCTCCGGCTCCGGACGATATTCGGACGAAGAACTGATCGCAGCCGTGGCGGACACCTCGAAGGTTGAGGCCGGCATCCGGCAGGAGTCATTCCTCTTGGAGACGCTGACCGTTTGGCTGGCTGGCTTCATTGGAAAATCGCGATAGACTGGACGCATCATGGGTAACGCGATCAGGGTGTGGGTGGTCGATGACGAGCCGGCGATTCGTGAGCTGCTCAACGTCATCGTTTCGAAGGCCGGCTACGAGGTCGAGACATTTGCCGGTGGGGCCGAGGTGCTCGCCTGCGCGGATCCGCCGCCGAACGCCGTGCTCCTCGACCTCATGATGCCCGAGGTTGACGGTGTTGATGTCCTCAAGGAACTCAAGCGCCGCCATCCGACCCTGCCGATCCTGATCCTCACCGCCGTCAACGAGGTCAGCCGAGCGGTGGAAGTGACCAAGCTCGGCGCGGATGACTATCTGGTCAAACCCATCGATCAAGAGCAGCTCAAGACCACCCTCGAGCGAGTCCTCTCCCGCGGTGGCCTGAGCGATGAGGTGCCGCCGCTCAACACCAATTTCGGTGATCGCTACCAGGTCAAGAACATCGTCGGATCATCGGCCGGGATGCGCCTGGTCTATGACCAGATTGAAAAGGTGTCGGGTTCGGACATCACGGTTTTCGTCTCGGGCGAAAGCGGGACGGGAAAAGAGCTCGTGGCCAGGGCCATTCACGCGGCGTCTCTGCGTTCCGACGAGCCCTTCATCGATGTCAACTGTGCGGCCATTCCCGAGGGACTTCAGGAGTCCGAACTCTTCGGCCACGAGAAGGGCGCCTTCACCGGGGCCCTGGCGACCCATCCCGGGAAGTTCGAGCAGGCGGCCGGCGGCACCATCTTCCTCGACGAGGTGGGCGAGATGTCGCCGTCGGCTCAGGCGCGGCTGTTGCGGGTTCTCCAGGAACGATGTCTCCAGCGCGTCGGCGGCACCAAGACCATCGAGCTCGATGTCCGGGTCATTTCGGCCTCCAACCGGGATCTCGAGTCCATGGTCGCGGACGGCGGGTTCCGCCAGGATCTCTACTACCGCCTGGTGGTCTTCCCCATCGAGCTGCCGCCCCTGCGTCTGCGATCAGAAGACGTCCCGCTGCTGGCCGAACACTTCATCGAGAAATACGCCCGCGATGCCGGCCGTAGGGTGCGTGGAATCTCGCCGGCCGCCATGGAGGCGCTCCGGGCGCACCAATGGCCGGGCAACGTGCGCGAGCTGGAGAACATCATCCACCGTTCACTGCTGATCACCGACGGACCCGTCATCGGGGTCGGTGATCTTCCCCCGGGACTCGGGACGGCGTCGGCAGCCCCGACGGCGGAGGGATCAGCGCCGATCTCCGTGGCCATGAGCCTGGACGAGCTCGAGAAAGCGGCCATCGAAAAATCCCTCCGGCGACACGGCGGCAACCTGTCGGATGTGGCACGCCAGCTCGGGATCGGTCGATCGACGCTGTATCGCAAGCTCGAGCAGTATGGGCTGCGGGAAAAGAAGGACGAGGACTGACCGAGAAGTCGACAGTTCAAAGTCGACGGTTCACAGTCAACAGTCGACAGTTGACAGTTCCATCGCATGGCGGTGGTAGCTTGTACGACCGCCGACTTCGTGGGTTGTTCTCGGTGGTTGCCGGAGCGCAGTTCTTGAAACACGAAGAACACCAAGAGCACGAAGGTTTTCACGAAGACCATCGCATTCGAAAGCCGACGCTGCACCCATCACCGACCTCTGACTCCTCGGTGCCGGGCCGGTTGGATCATCGACCCTGAAGAGAATTGGGCTCGGCATCGCGCGGCCAGGCTAAGATGATCCCATGTTGCACGCAATCATCATGGCCGGGGGATCCGGTACTCGTTTCTGGCCCGCCTCCCGGGGGGATCGTCCCAAACAACTTCTCTCGTTGGTCTCTGACCAGCCGCTGCTCAGGGTCACGGTCGACCGGATCCTGCCGCTGGTACCTGCCGAGCGGGTTTGGGTGGTGACCACCGCCTCGACCGCTGATGCGACGCGGTTTTTACTCGACGATCTTCCGGCCGACCATGTTCTCTCGGAGCCCACCGGGCGCGACACAGCGGCGTGCGTCGCCTATGCGGCAAGAGTCCTGCTCCACCGCGATCCGGACGCCCACTGCCTGATCTTTCCCGCCGACCACGTCATCCCCGATGAGGACCGTTTCAGGTCGGCCATGGCCGCCGGGGCTCGGATGGTTGCCGAGCAGGGTGGTCTGCTCACCTTCGGCGTCACCCCCACCCGTTCCGAGACGGGCTACGGCTATCTCGAGCTCGGTGGGGAAGTCCACGCCGGCGGCGAGTGGAGGGTCCACACGCTGGATCGATTCGTTGAGAAACCCGACCGCGAGACCGCCGAGGAATATCTCTCCGA
>Ga0316187_10001719_pt1 | contig 19132 bp, 16 predicted proteins | sample CroRivburrow1_MG_FD_204927 | JGI IMG/M metagenome (GOLD analysis project Ga0316187, IMG submission 204927) | Coastal sediment microbial communities from Maine, United States - Cross River worm burrow 1 | ecosystem: Environmental > Aquatic > Marine > Coastal > Sediment | place: USA: Maine...
CAAGAAAAAGGCAGCTAAGAAGAAGGTGACCAAGAAAAAGGTAGCGGCCAAGAAAAAGGCAGCTAAGAAGAAGGTGACCAAGAAAAAGGTAGCGGCCAAGAAGAAGGCAGCTAAGAAGAAGGTGACCAAGAAAAAGGTAGCGGCCAAGAAGAAGGCAGCTAAGAAGAAGGTGACCAAGAAAAAGGTAGCGGCCAAGAAGAAGGCAGCTAAGAAGAAATCAGCGCGTAAAAAGCGCTGATAAAAAAAGGGGCGGAAACGCCCCTTTTTATTTACCTACAGTAATTCAAGCCTGACTTAACAATAAAACCCCAAGTATCTGGAGCAGGAGATTTAGCGGCGCTTGCCGCCACGTCCTCTTTTTGGCCGGTCTGGTTCGACGCGGAGTAAGCTGCCATTGAATTCAGAGCCGTTGAGTGCTGTCATTGCAGCGCGGGCTTCATGTCCTTCCATTTCAATGGTGGCAAAACCTTTACAATCACCAGAGAAAAGATCTTTTACCAGTTTGAGAGAACGAACTGGACCATATTCTGTGAAGAGAGCAGTTATGCTCTCTTCTGTAGTTGATCTGGGGAGACCACGAACTGAAATGGTAATCAATGATTTTAACCTTATGTAATTTGTTGATAAGTATGCTCGCCTCAGTGCGAGCCATCGTTATGAACCTTGTCAGGCGCTATGAGCACTCGATTCGAATGTATCGGTTAGGAAACAGCGAATGTGAGGCAGTATAGGTAGAACTAAGATCATGCGGTCAGGCCAAGATATATTACGTCTGGCTGAAATGCAAACCAACATGGCAAGTGTGCAGCGCAAGATTCTATTTTGTTCAGGAAATCAACTGCCTGCAATGGTCATATTTTCCAGCAGCCAAGAGCCGGTGCGGATATTTCCCCGGTACTCTTCATCATTGCCTACGGCCAACAGCTGCTGAAACATCTGTTTTAGATTACCTGCGATTGTGATCTCTTCGACAGGGTATTGGATTTCCCCCTGCTCAACCCAAAATCCGCTTGCTCCGCGTGAATAATCACCGGTAACCATGTTGACGCCATGCCCCATCATCTCGGTCACCAGCAGGCCAGTGTCCATCTTTTTTAGCAAGCCATCCAGATCAAGATCGCCTGGGTCGATTGCGAGATTTCGTACACCACCTGCGTTGCCAGTGGTTTTCATCCCAAGTTTGCGTGCTGAATAGCTACCCAGAATATAGCTTTTGAGTATGCCGTCGCTCGCTAGGTCTTTGGCTTTTGTTGTCACTCCCTCGCCATCAAATGCGGCACTTCCCAATCCTTTTGGAAGGAGCGGATTTTCATGGATGTGGACAAAATCCGGGAAGACTTTTTTATCCAGATGATCCAGCAGAAAGGATGATTTTCGATAGAGTGCCGCACCACGAATAGCCCCTGTAAAACTGCGCAATAGACTGGTAGCAACATCTGATTGAAAAAGAATTGGGGCTGAGCGCGTGCTGATCTGGCGTGCGCCAAGACGGCTCACGGCGCGCTGGGCTGCCTTTTGTCCAACGGCCTCTGCGGCTTCAAGATCTGCCGCAGCACGTCCGGTTGTGTACCAGTAGTCACGTTGCATGGCATCAGCTTCCTGGCTGATTACAGAGCAGCTCAGACTGTGACGGCTGGTCGGATAACCGCCAACAAAGCCATGGCTGTTGCCATAGATATGTAATCCAGCATGGGTGTTTAGTGATGCTCCTTCTGAATTGGTAATGCGACTATCCAGATTGCGTGCAGCATCTTCACACTGTTTACACAGTTCAATGGCTGTATCGGTATTGATATCCCAAGGATGATAGAGATCAAGATCAGGGAGATCTTTGGCCATCAGTTCTGCATCTGCCAACCCGGCGCAGTCATCTGCTGTCGTGTACTTAGCAATATTGCAAGCGGCTTTAACGGTATCACGTACTGCCTCGGGGCTGAGGTCGGAGGTGCTGGCTGAGCCTTTAGATTGACCAAAATAGACGGTGATACCCAGACCATTATCACGAGTGTGTTCGATAGTCTCAACATCGCCCATGCGTACTGTGAGTGAAAGCCCGGCATCACTGCTGACCCCTGCTTCTGCTGCAGTGGCGCCCTGTTGCTTTGCCTCTGCTAATAGATCTGAGACCAGCTGTTCCAGGCGGGACTCACGCTCAATCATCTCTTTGCGATCGCTCATTTCTCTTTCTCGATTCAGGTATTGGTGCCGCCGACGGTCAACTCATCAACTCGTAGCGTTGGTTGGCCAACACCTACCGGAAGACTCTGCCCCTCTTTACCGCAAACCCCTACTCCCTGATCTAGCTGAAGGTCATTGCCCACCATGCTGACTCGGGTCAGTACCTCTGGGCCATCACCAATCAGCGTGGCGCCTTTTACTGGGCGGGTGATTTTTCCATTTTCAATGAGATAGGCTTCGCTGGCAGAAAAGACAAACTTGCCGGAGGTAATATCTACCTGGCCACCGCCGAAATTAACGGCATACAGGCCTTTGTCTACTGAGCTGATAATCTCTTGCGGATCATATTTTCCTGGCAGCATATAGGTGTTGGTCATACGTGGCATCGGCAGGTGGGCATAGGATTCACGGCGGCCGTTTCCGGTAGAGAGGCCGCCCATCAGTCGGGCATTCATGTTGTCCTGCATATAAGCTTTGAGAATGCCATCTTCGATGAGTACGGTATTTTGAGTTGGGGTTCCTTCATCATCCATATTGAGTGAACCGCGACGTCCGGGGAGTGTGCCGTTATCAACCACGGTGCAACCCGGTGCGGCCACCTTTTCACCCATACGACCGGAGAATGCGGAGGTGCCCTTGCGGTTAAAATCACCTTCCAGACCGTGCCCAATAGCCTCGTGCAGTAGCACGCCGGGCCAGCCAGAACCGAGTACAACTGTCATGGTACCTGCGGGCGCATCTTCTGCTTCCAGGTTGACCAGTGCCTGCTTGACGGCATCTCTGGCAAATCCCAGTGCCCGATCCTGATCGATCAGATAACTGAAGGCGTCTCGTGCGCCGCCACCGCCTGAGCCTTGTTCACGGCGGTCGCCCTGTTCGGCAATAACGCTGACGCTGAGTCGCACCAGTGGCCGAACATCAGCGTTTAGGGTGCCTTCTGTATTGGCGACCAGTACCACATCATGTGCGGCTACCAGGCTGACAATGACCTGCTTGACTCGAGGATCTTGACGGCGTGCTTCGGCATCCACTTGTCTTAACAGATCCACCTTCTCTTGCTCGGTGAGGCTGTTTAGCGGATTGATGGGTTGATAGAGTCGCTCAGTGGGTGTTGATGCGTTGGAGATTTTGATGCGCTTCTGCTCACCGGCACGGGCGATGGCGCGGGCTGTTTTGCCTGCCTCCAGCAAAGCTGGAAGCTGTAACTCATCGGTATAGGCAAAGCCTGTTTTTTCGCCGCTGATGGCACGAATTCCGGCACCTTGTTCGATGTTGTAGGCACCTTCTTTGATGATGCCATCTTCCAGCACCCAGGATTCAATACGTCCGGCTTGGAAATAGATGTCTGCGGCATCAATGCTGTAGCTTAGCAATTGATCCAGCACATGATTCAGGTCTTTGTCTTGAAGGCCAGCCGGTTCCAATAATACGCCACGGGCTATATCTATAAAATTAGGCATGATCTCTATTCAGGTCCGTACGGGTGGGCGGTTTTGAAGTCTATTCCACCGTGAAGAAGCTAATAACAAAGGTTATAAACGGCAGTATAACTGGCGATGATCCAGAGCAGGAAAGCTGCGCCTGATGGAAGCGAGGCCTTCTCTGTCCAAAGGTGCGGTGACGGCACCTGCACCTGTTGGCAACTCGGCAAGAACTGTTCCCCAAGGGCCTACAATCATGCTGTGGCCGTGGGTTTCGCGGCCATTAAGATGAAATCCGCCCTGGGCTGCGGCCACTACGTAGCAGAGATTTTCTACAGCACGTGCTCGAACCAGAATTTCCCAGTGAGCTTTGCCGGTGATAGCGGTGAATGAGGCCGGGAGTGCAAGAATTTCCATCCCCTCTTCATCCAGCATATGTCGAAACATCTCTGGAAAACGCAGGTCGTAGCAGACGGCTATGCCCAGGCGGCCAAATGGTGAATCCAGCACCACGGCCCCTTCCCCTGGCTCAATGGTTTCAGATTCACTGTAGCGTTCATTTGCCTCAACCAGATTGACATCAAAGAGGTGTATTTTGTCGTAGCGTGCAACCTGCTCGCCCTGATCATCATAAACCATGCAGGCAGCGCGAATTTTGTTTGGATCATTAGCTTCCAGTGGCACTGTGCCACCGACTACCCAGATGCCAAGGCGCTTGGCTATCTGCATTAAAAAGTCCTGCATTGGGCCTTCGCCATCTTTTTCGCACAAGGCCAGCTTGTCCTGTTCAGTTTTACCCATGAAGGCAAAATTCTCAGGTAAGACAACCAGGCCTGCGCCTGCATCTGCTGCACCTGTAATGAGTCGCTCTGCTTCGAGCAGGTTAGCGCCTACATTGGGGCCACTGGCCATCTGGATAGCAGCGATTTTGTTCTTTGATTCAGTCATTAATAGCTATAGTGAGATATATAAGCATTGTTCTATTTTTATCGGCAATGCAGAGGATAACATAAAGCGCCACTATGCATTAGATTCCCCTGCTAAAACTCATCAGGATCTACTGTGCTATCAGGTTGGCCTTCAGTGGAAAGTGCTTTCCCTAGTGGAGCAAGGAAAGTGCTCTTTTTCTTTGAAAATAGTGGTTCATCCCAGGTGCCCGTTACCTGATATTCGTAGCGGGTGATTTTATCCAGCTCCTCTCCCATTATTTTCTGTGCCAGAAACAGGGCTGCTCCAGCTGCTGGGTTAGCAATTGTAGTGGCTAGAGTTACGGATGATGTGATCTGCGGTGTCACAGTAATATGCTGATCCAACTCATGTGTTACCAGCCCGCTCCGGCCAGAAACTATGATTTTGGCTGCTGGCCCATCAATCTGGAATCCTTCAGTATCTGCATTACCATCCTTGAATTTAAAGGCACCCTGCATGCGGTCAAAGCCAAAGCCTTTTCCATACAGGTCACTAAAATCAAGTGATAACCGCCGCTGCAATGCCGTTAGATTCAGCAGGCCAAGGATGCGTCCAATACCGGGGTCAACCTCTAAAATACTGCCTTTACCAATATCTGCATTTATCTTGCCTTTTATCCCTTGCATGCTGATACGGTGTGGCCCGCCAACCCAATTGAGGTTGCCTTTGATGGCGGCGTTAGCATCTTTAAGGTTGTGTGTAATGTCCATATCTGCCAGCAAATTACCAACCTCTGAGGCGTTAAGATCAAATTCAAACCATGATTCAGGCTTTTGTGATACTTTGATCCACCGACCACTTAAATTTAGTGATAATTGATCAGGCTTTATCAGGGTTGATGTCAGTGAAAGCCCTTCATCAATTTTACGGATATCCATCTCTAGGGAGCCAAGATTCTGCTGGTTGAGTATCAGCTGATCACTCTGGAGATATACAGCGGGGAAATCATGGGGATCCAGAAATGCTTTGAGTTCTGCATCAGCCTCAGCGGGCTTTTCTTCGGTCTTTTCACCCTCTTCCGGTTTATAAGTCAGCTCAATTTTGTCCAGATCCAATCTGATGGTTTCCTGCTTTATATCTGCGGGGATGACTATGTTTCCATCGAATAGATTGGTGGCGATACGCCCGCTCCAGCCACCATCTTTATGTGCCAGCTTTGCAGCTACATTGTTCACTGTCAGCTCATCTTTATGTAGTTGTTTGATATCGATATCTATAGCGGAGAAAGGTGATTTGCCTGCTGTACCAGAGGCATCCAGCTTTTTGGCTCTGCCCAACCAGGGTGTGATATCAAACTCATTCAAACGAGCATGCAGATGTAACCCTTCACTCTTGGGTAGCTGGGCTTGCCCGCCACCCAGGCGTAGCTCACCACGTTGCAGTGCGTTATTTGCATCAAGCAGTAGGGAAAAACCTAAAAGATCACCGTAACGTCCCTGTAGAGGTTGTTGCAGCTGTTTGCCCATTTTGGTGGAGAGTTGGAAATGACGTGGTTCAGAAGCCTTTTTGCCTAATGGTGCAGGGAGATCAACAGCGATGCCAATAAGCTCAGACTCTGCTGAGATTAATGCAGCCGCATCAGATTGAGTGACTTTGTTGGGAATATCCAGCTGTAACATCCAATCGGTTGCCCCACCAAGTCTCTCTAGCCCTATGTCGGAGAAACGATTGGCCAGTGTTGCTGTTGCCACATGAGCCTTGGCTGTGACCCGTGTTGCATTTGGCATGGCGGGTGAGATGCCCATGTCCACATGTACTGCTGTATTCAGCGTCTGTGCCTGAATCCCTTTTGCCCGAATACCATCCTGATTAAATAGTAGATCTCCCCGCATCTTTGTCAGTGACAGCTGCCAGTCATCAAGGTGCAGAGTTGAATCCTGAAAGCCTACCTGGCCATCAATACGAAAGGGTGGGGGGTCGATTTCCGCCAGTGGAATAGCCAAATCAATCTCTACTTCGGCCTCTCCTTCTGCTCGCATGCCTGATACGGTAGCTGCAAAATCTTCCGCCAGCGGGCTTTCGCGTAATAGCCTGAGATTGTCATTGAGTGTGCCATGTACCTCACCGGTAAGTTTGAAGGGTGTACTTTCAGAGAGCTGATCAATCCATCCATGAGCCTGCTGAATTTCACTGTTCAGCAGCTTTCCGTCCACAATCCAGGCATCAAAACTATTATCCAGAAAGCGTACTTCTGTTGAGACCTCTTCCAGCCGTGGCCAGCCAGGAAAGTAGTCAAGCACCAGATCCTCAACCCCAAACAGCACCTCAAAACGCCCTTTGTAATTATCAAAGGGGAAGTCACTAAGATGACCGCGCACCACACAGCTACCGGAGGTTAAATGTCCACTGACCAGTGCCCGGTCAAGCCATTCGACCACACCATCATTCATGATGCCTGTGGGCAGGTAATGATGGACGCTTGATACCGTACCATTGGCATAGTCAGTCTGTAGATCTAAAAAGGGGGATTGATCTGGTGCATTGGGGATATCCATCAGCAACCGTGTGCGGGTCTCAAGATCACTGTTTTGGGCTATTAGCTCATTGGAATGAATGCGCCAGCCTGTATCTGGTAACTGCTCCCACTGCAATAAGCCACTCACTGTTTGCAGATGTAAAGGCGCTCGAAACAGCCCGTTAAAATCAATTGCAACCAACTCACTGTTGAGTAGCAGTGCGCCACCCTTTGGGTTGGCTTCAATCTGGCCTGAGAGGTTTTTTACCCCGGGAATACTGTTCCAGGCTAGATATTGAAGGTTGTTAAGTTGGCCACTGGCGCGCCATTTAGGGGTATCAGTGGCATCCTCATAATTTATTCTTAGTTCTGTTATCAGTGCTTGAGGCTGTAGTTTATTCAAGGCATTTGATATGTCATCCGGTAGTGGCAGGGTGGCAGCAATGGCCAGAATATCGGCAAGCTCCAGTGCGTCTGCATCAAGTTGTAGGTGGGTATCCTGACTAACGATACTCAGGTTGCTCTTTTGCAGTGCCTGATTTGTGCGCTGAAATTCAATGTTAGCTGCATCGAAGCGCCAACCTTCACTCTGCTTTTGCCATTTAAAATGGCTAGCCAGATATTCAACATTCAGCAACTGGGGGTTGGTCTGTTCTTGTTCCTGCGAATGTGATAGCTGTAAATCCTTTAGGCCAAACTGCCCCTGTATCTGATCGATTTCTCCTGCTTGCCAACGACCCCATAATTTAAGATCAGCGGTGCCCTGCTGTAGTAAGTAATCGGAGGGTTGAAACTCTTTGGTCAATGTAGGAAGAAGAAGGTGGTCGCTGGCAATATAGAACTGGGCGGCCCATGAGTTAGGGTTATGCAGCACACCTGTAATGTCAGCAGCCAGCTGTACCTTGCCACTATCCTCTGGCAGCATCAGGTCGATATTGACCTGGTGGCGCTCACCATCATGTGCAAATTGTGCTTTGGCTATATGAAAACGCTGTGGCGGTATCTTGAGCAGCTGATCCTCCCAACGTACTTCACTGTCCAGCAGAGACACACGCCAAGGTAGTATCAGTGGCGTTTCGTCTTTTTCTGAATCTGTTGGAGTTGTCTCCAGGCTCGCAACGACCATCGAACCATCAGGATTTCGCGTTACATCCAGTGCAGCACCCACAATAGTGATGTTACGTGGAGTAGCCGTGCCTGTCAGAAGCGCATCAACCAGTCCAAAGTCGATACGTATCTCATCAAATTCAAAGGTTGGTTCTCTGTTGCCCGTGCTCAGGAAAGCTACATCCTGCAAAATTAGCTGTGGCCCAAATCCCCGCCAATGTATGGTCATGTCTGAGATTTTGACAGGGTGGCCCAGTGTCTCCTCAGCCCATTGGATCGCCTGAGCCCGGTAGGTTGAAAGCTCGGGCACAACTATTCTGGCGACGCCGATCAGTATTCCGGTGAGTATCACCAGTAACAGGGATAGTTGCCAAAGTTTGACAGTTAACGCTTTAGCCAGCCGGATCATATGCAGCTGCTTTAGATGAGCACCACATCAAAATGCTCTTGGGTATAGAGGGCTTCTACCTGCAGTCGGATATTTTTGCCAATAAAAGCCCCTAGCTCGGCAAGGCTTGCTGAATCTTCATCCAACAGGCGGTCGACCACTTCTTGAGAGGCCAAAACCAACAGTGAGTCCACATCAAACTGACGTGCTTCCCGCAGGATTTCGCGAAAGATCTCGTAGCAGGTGGTTTCAGCTGTCTTGAGAGATCCGCTGCCTTTGCAGCAGGGGCAAGGTTCACACAACACGTGTTCCAATGACTCACGGGTGCGCTTACGCGTCATCTCTACCAGTCCCAGTGCGGAGACCTCAGTGATCGCTGTTTTGGTGTGATCTTTTGCGAGAGATTTCTCAAGTGCGCGTATTACCTGGCGTTTGTGCTCCTCATCTGCCATGTCGATAAAATCGATAATAATAATGCCGCCCAGATTACGCAGACGGAGCTGTCTGCAGAGTGCTTGCGCCGCTTCGAGGTTGGTTTTGAAGATGGTTTCATCTAGATTGCGGTGCCCAACAAAGCCTCCTGTATTGACATCAACAGTAGTCATTGCCTCAGTCTGATCAATGACCAGATGCCCCCCGGACTTGAGGTCTACCTTCCGTTGAAGGGCCTTCTCTAGCTCATCTTCAACACCATAAAGGTCAAATATTGGGCGTTCACCCGGATAGTATTCGATATTAGAACTGACCTCTGGGATAAACTTCTTAGCAAATTCCATTGCACGCTTACACGTTTCCCGTGAGTCGATCTTTATCTTTTCAGTGTTATCGCCAACCATATCGCGCAGAGCTCGGATGGCCAGTGGAAGATCGGCGTGAACCAATTCTTGAGCATGTGCTTTACTCCGGCGCTCCTTGATTGAGGCCCAGACGCGGCTGAGGTAGAGCATATCAGCCCGTAATGCTTCTCTGCTGATACCTTCTGCTGCGGTTCGTGCAATAAACCCACCCTCTTGTTCAAGCTCCTCTTTTAGCTCGCTTAGAGTGTCCCGCAACCGCTGCCGCTCTTCTTCATTATCGATACGCTGAGAAATACCATCGCTATCAAGAGAGGGGATAAAAACCAGGAAGCGGGAGGGAATAGAGAGGTCAGTTGTTAGTCTTGCGCCCTTGGTTCCAAGAGGATCTTTGACGACTTGAACAATAACCTCTCGCCCCTCTTGCACCAATTCTGAAATATTGGGTACCGTATTATCATCACTGTTTTTGCCATCAATAATATCTGAGGCATGCAGAAAGGCAGCGCGCTCCAAACCGATTTCTACAAAGGCCGCCTGCATGCCTGGCAGCACTCGACAAACCTTACCTTTATAGATATTACCGACCAATCCGCGTTTTCTGGCGCGCTCGATGATAACCTCTTGAAGTACCCCGTTCTCAATCAGTGCAACGCGGGTTTCAGGTGGGGTTACATTAATTAAAATCTCTTCGTTCATGAATTATTTGCCAACATCAAATTGATTAGTTTTTATCATTTGGGGCAGAGAGCATATCAACTCCCGCCAACTGTAATAGATCAGCTGTTTCAAATAGGGGCAATCCCATTACGCCAGAATAACTTCCTTCCAGTCGTGAAATGAACATGGCTCCCAATCCCTGGATGGCATAACCCCCTGCTTTATCATGGGGTTCGCCGCTGTCCCAATAGGCCTGAGCCTCCTTTTCGTGCACCTGTCGAAAGGTGACACGGCTGACACTCAAACGGCTTTTGATCTTTTTATTATCGACCAGAGCCACCCCTGTTAGCACCTTGTGAGTACGGCCTGAAAGTCGCTGCATCATCGACAGGGCATCATCACGGTTTATGGGCTTGCCGAGAATTTCATTATCTATAACAACCGATGTATCTGCCGCAAGGACAGGTAGCATCTCATCTTCATCCAGAACGGCATGCACGGCCTTGGCTTTTTCCAATGCCAGTCGAATTACATATTCAGCCGGTGCCTCATTGGGATATGGGCACTCATCAACGTCGGCTGTTATCACTTTAGGGTAGATTCCAATCTGCTCCAACAGTTCACGTCGACGGGGTGACTGGGATGCAAGATAGATCTGAGGATGCATAACTGTCCCTTGCTACTGCGATTCGTGGATGTAGTGGCTGGATTGCCTGCTGGATGAGCACTATACCAGCTACTGCATGATTAATAGTAATTCCTCTGTTTTAGAGGTGCGTGCAAAATCTATTAGGCCCGATGATAAGGGTGGTTTCTAAGAAGGCTTAATGCGCGGTAGAGCTGCTCAGCAACCACCACTCGCACCAATGGATGCGGCATTGTTAATGCAGAGAGTGACCACCGTCCATCAGCACACTGTAGGCAGGCATCGGCCAGCCCTTCAGGGCCACCCACCAGCAGTGCAAGATCACGGCCATCGGCCATCCACTCTGACATCTTTCCCGAGAGCTGTTCTGTATCCCAGCTTTTGCCTTTTACATCCAGTGCCAATATTTGGCAGCCCTTTGGGATTGCTGCCAGTATGCGCTCACCCTCATCCCGCAGGGCACGTGCAATATCAGCTCCCTTGCCACGTCGACCGGGGGCAATCTCGATCAACCGGAGGGCACACTCCGCGGGCATGCGTTTGGCATACTCACCGTACCCCTCTTGAACCCAGCGGGGCATGCGTTGGCCAACACAGATAAAATGGATATTCATAGAGGGTGATTCTAACCGGAATTGAGTTCAGTCCCTAAACTCAAAAAATGAATTGGGATGCTATCTTGGCATGATCACCCTGCCTGTCGGTCTGAATCTCGATGTTGTTTCTAGACTCTCTGGCATGAGCTTGGGTGCTGTTACTAAGGCGGCATTGCTCTGGATGCAGGTGATTATCTATATCCGCTGGCTAACCCCATTTTTTGTGGGAATTATGTTTTTAAAATACATATCCTAAGATAAAAGAAGCCCATGCCTGGAAAGAGAAGCTAAACTCTTAAGTAATGCCAATACTTACCGATTAAAGGAGAGGTATAAGCAGTTGTATCAACAGAGAGAGCAATTACAGTATCTTGTTAATTATTGTTCCAATATACCTTATTCATTCACTCAAGAATCGTGATCAATAATGGCTTTTGAAATTCAGTCTATGCAGAGCAGGAGGGAACCATGAGTATTTCAGCTTTGGCCGTGAGAGCCAGTGTTATTCTTATACTGGTATGCTTGGCTGCCACGGTGTCTGCCAGACCAAAATTCATTGGTAATGATGCCTGTATCCAATGCCATAAAAAAGAGGGGCTCTCATGGTCTAAACGAAGACACGCCAAGGCATTTGAATCCCTCAAGCCAGGTAAGCGAAAGGTGGCTAAAAAACGGGTTGGCATGGATCCTGAAAAAGACTACACCAAAGATAAGGTTTGTCTTCGTTGCCATACCACGGGATATAGAAAACGTGGTGGATTTAAGAATATTAAAAGCACGCCTGATATGAAAGGTGTCGGCTGCGAGGCTTGTCACGGAGCAGGCAGCAAGTACAAGGCACTACATGATGAGAAGCCTAATTTCACAGAAGATGAGGCTAAAGCTGTTGGTGAATTGTATCCAAGCCAGGATGGCAGCATATGTGATAACTGCCATATCCATAAAGATCAGCATTTTACAGAACAAGTAGATAAAAAGTATAAATATAATCGAGAAGAGGCCATTAAAAACCGTAAGGGATTACATGAAAAATTTGAGAAAAAATTCAGGTCTATGTTTTGATTAGAGCAAACCGTTAGTAGTTCAATCGTTTTACTCGGCATTTATAATACGGCTTAATAAGCAATATCCTATGCATAAAAAAACTATAGCCACAAAGCCAACAGAACAGTTTTGTGTAGGTAAAAAACTGATCTAAAAATGTCAAATATTTTGCTGAAAAAGTTGGGCAAACTACAGCTAAGCACAAAATTCATTTGTGCTTTAGGGATAGTATTGATTGCAACTACCGTTGTTGATATATGGTACAACGCTAATAAAGAGACCCAAATAACCCAAAAAGCGGTTAGAGACTGGACTTATCTTTTTGCTGAAAATATCAGAATCTCTCTTAATACATTAATGCGTGAAGATAAGATGGATTTGCGTTTTTCGTTGTTCAAATCCATGAAAGATGAACTGCATGGGCTTAAAGAAATACGCATTATTCGTGGCAACAAAACTGATGAATTATTCCAGCTGGTCAATGAACAGGATGTTATCCCGCAGTTACAGCGTGAGAAAATAAGGATGCAGACCAAATTACTGGATCTGGAGAATCAGTTTGCCAGCGCCAGCGATGAAGATAAAAAAGAGGAACTTTCAGAACAAATAGACGAAGTTAAAGAGGAAATTGAAACAATTAATAACGAAGTTGTGGATATACGCCAATACACGCCTATAAATGAAATAGAACAAGTTAAAGACGGGCTTGACCAGCAGGTATTGGACACGGGTCAAGCGCTATACCAATTTACACAAGATGATGCGAGGGTTGTGATTCCTTATCAGATTCAGGATAAAGGGTGCGCTGATGAAGATGGATGCCATAAATATGGAAAAGAGGGTGATGTACTTGGTGCAATCAGTCTCAAGTTTTCCATACAAGAAATCAATGAACAGATAAGAAGTAATAATATAGAGATGGTATGGATCTGGGTTGCTCGGCTCATTCTATATCTTGGAATTATTGCGCTACTTCTCTCTATCATTATCACAAAAAACCTTCATCATATGATGAAGATCTTTCACAAAATATCTGAAGGCAATCTAACAGTACGGGCACCTGTAAAAACTGAAGATGAGATAGGGAATCTGGCCATTAGTTTTAATAAGATGGCCTCCTCGCTTGAAGAAACAAAGAAAGAACTGGATCAGCGTTTACTGGAAATCTATGCACTATACAATGTAAGCAAAACTTTGAATGCCAGTTATGAAACTGAGCAACTGCTACTTGGTCTTGTTAAGGATATTAGTAAAAATATGAAAGTTAACCGCATGATGATTATGCTGGTAGACGAAGAGACAGGTGATTTAAAGGTTGCATCGCACACAGGGTTTAATGATGAAAAAGTTGCAATACTACAAGGCCATCTTGGTGAAGGGTTCTATGGATCAGTAGCCTCATCAGGACAATGTGCATTAGTGGAAGATGTAGATGCAGATAAAAATATTAAAAAAATGGAAATAGCGGGCAAGAAAATTAATTCAGTTATTGCAGTGCCCTTTCACAGAAGAGATAAGGTGTTGGGTTTGATATGTGCCTATAAGGACAGGCCAGATAAATTTAAACCAACGGATCTTAATCTATTTGAAAGCGTGGCTGAACATTTAGCAGTTGCCCTGGAAAATACCAGAATGTTTGAACAAACAAAGCATATGGCAATCACTGATGGTCTTACCGGCTTATATAATAAGCGCTTTTTTCTTGACACTATAAAATCCGAAATAGAACGATCCAAACGCTACGATGAAAATTTATCATTTTTCATGATGGATATTGATAATTTTAAAAATTATAACGACACGAATGGGCATCAGGCAGGCGATGACTTGCTGAAAGAGATGGCATCACTTATACAATCATCGGTTAGAAAAGTTGATATCGCATTTCGTTACGGTGGAGAAGAACTGGTTGTTATCTTAACGGAAACAGACAAAGCAGGAGCTATGATATTGGCAGAAAAGCTGGTAAAAACCATCAGTAAACACCCATTCATGCATCGAGAAAAACAACCACTTGGTTGCATATCGGTTAGTATGGGGCTGGCCACTTTTCCTGAGGATGCCAAGGATGCAGATGACTTGATTTGTCGTGCAGACAAAGCGCTATATGTGGCTAAGAACAGCGGTAAAAACAGGGTTGAAATATATACCGATAGCATTCGATAAAAAGAAATATAAAATCAGTGCTGCCCAGTTAACTTTCACAGTAAAACCAATTGATTATTGGCTAGTTGTTTATCAATTGGTGGGCCGCCTCTGAGCCGTGCCACTAGGTCTCTTTTATCAAAGAGATTAAGCTGTAGCAGACGTAGGAAAAGTAGATAGGCGCAGGTCAATAGTGGATGCATTCAGTGAAGGGGTGATGTTTTCTTGATCCAAGATCGCCCAGTAACACCCTGCAAGGCCATGTAGTGGATAATAACAGTGGTAACTGCAACTACAAGATGGGTGTGGTCAAGGTGAAGAAGGTCGGTGAGTCAAAGTACAAGAGTGAGTTTCGCTCTTTCTCCTGTGCCCAAGGAATATTGTCTGATCTCTAAAAACACCTGCTAACCATGGGATTAATAGTGGAACTTGGGTCTCATCTTTTTTGTTTGAATTATCCTACAATGATAGGTTGAGGATTCTCATTTGCTCGGCTATGCTGCTGTTATGTCTAGATTACTGATAACTATTTTAAGCTGTCTGCCACTGCTGGTATCTGCGGGTGATTTTTATAAGTGGACAGATGCGAAAGGTGTTGTTCACTACACCGATAAACCACGTCAGGATGCAGAGGTATTAACCCTGCCTGATGAACCTCCTGCTCCTCAGGCAGCTGCTTACTCATCTCAAGGCAGTGACACTGAAGATGGAGAGGATGTAGGTACTGGAACAGGCTACAGTAAATTCTCCATTGCTAGCCCTGAGCAGAACGAAACCATTCGCAGTAATGAGGGTATAGTAAATTTCTCTTTTTTTATAACACCTGCACTAGATGCTGGACATAAGATTGCCGTCACACTAGATGGCCAAAAATTAAAGGATAAATTAAGCTCAACCCAATTCTCTTTAAAGGATCTTCAGCGGGGATCGCACACCCTAAAGGCCGATATTGTTGATGATCAAGGTCAGACCCTGGCCAGCACCAATGCCGTCTCATTTCATCTGCGGAAGCACTCTATTCTGCCACCCAAGCCATAACGCTTATTCGGCCTGCCGTGGCTGACTGTATTGCCACCTAATAATGCATCATTCTCCACTCATGCACTATAATGGTGCATATGTGTGGGCCATACCTTAGAAACCCTAGTGCAATAAAGCAGAGCTACCTGGTTCGATATTTGCTTAGGCATAGATATGAATGCAGATAAGCTGATGCACAAAACCCTCTCCCCCTGGATATTGGAGAACCTGAATATCACGGTTCTGCTGTTCGATGAGGAGCTGCGCCTGCAATATATCAATCCTGCGGGAGAGATGATGTTTGCTGCCAGTGCCCGGAATCTGAAGGATCAACAGGCGGCTGACTTTATACACTGTCCTGAGCGTGATTTGAGTGCGGCCTTTAAGCAGGCTGTTGTAATGGGGGTGCCCTTTACAGAACGGGAGATCTCCCTCTATAGCCTGGATGGCAGAGAAATAACCGTGGATTGCACCGTCATGCCAGTGGCAGATGCTGAACATGAATCGGGCATCCTGGTTGAATTTCAACAGCTTGATCGTCAATTGCGTATCAGCCGTGAAGAGCATCTTATCTCCCAGCACCATGCCGCGCGTGATCTTATCCGTGGTTTGGCCCATGAGATTAAAAATCCATTGGGAGGGCTGCGAGGCGCTGCCCAGCTGCTTGAGCATGAGTTGCCAGATCCTGCTTTGAAAGAGTACACCCAAGTCATTATCAATGAGGCAGATCGGCTGCAAACGCTGGTTAATCGCATGCTGGGTCCCAATAAGCTGCCCCAATATACAGAGGTCAATATCCACCAGGTATTGGATCGTGTGCGCTCACTGGTTCAGGCTGAATCTGGTGGACAGGTAAAACTGGTGCTGGATTATGACCCCAGTATTCCAGATCTTTATGGTGATGCTGATCAGCTGATACAGGCCATTTTGAATATTGTGCGCAATGCAATGCGCGCTGCTGGGGAAGCGGGACAAATTGTTCTGCGAACCCGTATTCAGCGACAGTTTACTATTGGGAACAGCCGTCACAAGTTGGTTGCCCAGATTGAAATTGAAGACAATGGCCCAGGTATAGCCCCCGATATTTTGAATAAAATTTTCTACCCCATGGTGAGCGATAGTGAAGGTGGAATGGGGCTTGGTCTGACCATTGCCCAATCACTCATCAATCAACACCGTGGGTTGATTGAATGTTGCAGCAAACCGGGTAAGACCCTGTTCACGGTATTGTTGCCTCTGGAGAGTCCAAATGGATGAAGGCTATAAGGTATGGGTCATAGATGATGATGACTCTATTCGATGGGTGCTGGAAAAGGCTCTACAGCGAGCCAAGATAAATGTGAGAGGTTTTTCCAATGCCAGCGATGCACTGGATGCACTCAGGCATGATCGCCCTGATGTTGTTGTTTCAGATATTCGAATGCCTGGTATGGATGGCCTCTCCTTTCTTGAGCGTATCCAGGAACAGCATAAAGAGCTGCCGGTGATCATTATGACGGCCCATTCAGACCTGGATAGTGCGGTCTCTGCATTTCATGGTGGTGCCTTTGAATACCTGCCCAAGCCGTTTGATATTGATGAGGCTATTGAACAGGTGCGACGAGCTTGTCGACATAGCCAGCAAACAGAAAAGGTGGTTGCTACAGAGGCGCTGGATAGCCCGGAGATCATTGGTGAAGCGCCTGCCATGCAGGAGGTATTCAGAGCCATTGGCCGCTTGGCCCGATCCAACGTAACGGTACTCATAAATGGTGAATCAGGAACAGGCAAAGAGTTGGTGGCTCAGGCTCTGCATCGCCACAGCCCGCGAGCTTCAAGCCCTTTTATTGCGCTGAATATGGCAGCAATCCCGCGGGACCTAATGGAATCAGAGCTATTCGGTCATGAGCGTGGTGCCTTTACCGGTGCGCAGACCCGACGGGTTGGGCGTTTTGAACAGGCCGATGGTGGAACACTGTTTTTGGATGAGATCGGTGATATGCCTGCTGAGCTGCAAACACGTTTGCTGCGAGTGCTGGCAGATGGTGAGTTTTATCGGGTGGGTGGGCATGAGCCGGTGAAAGTGGATGTAAGAATCATTGCAGCAACCCATCAGCATCTGGAGGAGTTGGTTGAACAGGGAGTGTTCCGTGAAGATCTGTTTCACCGTTTGAATGTGATTCGTGTCCACATCCCTGCACTGCGTGAGCGCAGGGAAGATATTCCGCTACTGATGCAGCATTTTCTCTCAACATCGGCCAAAGAGCTGGGGACAGAGTTAAAAGCCCTCATGCCAGAGACCATTGAGGCGCTACAACAGATTGAGTGGCCCGGTAATGTTCGACAGCTGGAGAATACGGCACGTTGGCTTACAGTAATGTCTTCAGGGCAGGATATTCATGTTGAGGATCTGCCGCCAGAACTTAAAGTGGGTGAAAGTGCCGGGTCGCCAGCAAAAGAATGGCAAGCATTATTGCGTACATGGGCACAACAAAAGTTACAGCAGGGTGAAGAGAGTATTTTGGATGAAGCGCTACCTGCCTTTGAAACTGTCATGATAAAGGTAGCATTAGAGCATACGGGAGGCCGTCGTCAGGATGCTGCACAGCTATTGGGCTGGGGGCGCAATACCCTGACTCGGAAAATCAAAGAGCTAAAATTGACTCAGGAGTGAGGCTTATTGCCTAACCTGCTTTGAAAGATTACTCAGATTAAGTGTCTGAGTGTCAATGGTTAAGTTAGGCTCCCTTTGGTTTGGAAAGCACAGTGAGTTGCTAACCCGCAGGTGTTTCACTTGCCAACCCTAAAAGTACGCCGCCTTCAATCCATAGTTCGACATAGATATCTTTAATCCAGGTAGAGTAGGTTGCACCATTTAGCTTAAAGCCATCAGGGATAATTGCTTGATAGTAGGTATAAGCGTTATTGCTGTTTTCATCTTTTACTCTTAGCTGAGCAGCCAGTTTGTTTTGGATTGAGCAATAGCGCCCTCCAAGGAACACCTGTTTTGCCTGCCGCACTTTTTGTGATACGACCAGATTAAAATCCAGCTCTGATAGGTATGCTCCTATATCATCCAAATTATTAGAGGTTATCTCAAGCGCCATCTGCTTGGAGTGGTTATAAGCGATTTCTTTGGCAACTTGCTCCCTAATGTCAATGTTATAACCACTGTATATCCAAGTGGTAAGAATGATGACAAAAATGGATGCTGCTGTGGCTAATAGACTGTAATATTTTACAGCTTTTAAGCCATTGTTGTATTTGGCGCTGCCAGTTGCACTAGTTTGCTCAGGTTGCTTTTGCAGCGCCATTAATTTAGCAACTTGCTCCTCAGAGAGTGATTGTTGCTGATAGTGTTTGTTACATGCCTCTTTTAGCTTTTTCATCATTGATCTCCCTGTTTTGGAGATGATTGCATTGCCCATTTATTACGAAGTTTTAGCTTGATTCGATAAATCTTTGAAAGCCAGGTGCCGCGCCCTCCACCTTGCAAGTCTGAAATCTCTTGGGCGGTGTAACCTTCCACTGCCCAAAGATAGAGTAGTTCACGTTCATTGCTTTTAAGGTCTCTTAATAAATGCTCAACTTCTTCCTGCTGGATTAGATTCTCTTCAAGGGACTCTAACGAGGCTGTAGAATTTCTCATTCTCACGTAAAGCACATCCAGCCCCTAACATTAATAAACATTCTAACCACTGTTATGTCTTAATGTTCTTAATATCTTTCA
>Ga0316187_10001721_pt1 | contig 19126 bp, 21 predicted proteins | sample CroRivburrow1_MG_FD_204927 | JGI IMG/M metagenome (GOLD analysis project Ga0316187, IMG submission 204927) | Coastal sediment microbial communities from Maine, United States - Cross River worm burrow 1 | ecosystem: Environmental > Aquatic > Marine > Coastal > Sediment | place: USA: Maine...
GATAATGGCACGCAGTTTTTCCAGACACAGTACTGCTTCGACCTGGGCAAGGTGAAGCGCTACTGCCGCGCACTGGTCGATGGCGGTTTTACCGAGCAGGCGCACTTCCTGATCGGCATCGGTCCGCTGGCGTCGGCCAAATCGGCGCGCTGGATGACCGCTAACCTGTTCGGCGTCGAAGTCCCCGAAATCATTATCAAGCGACTTGAAGGCGCCAGGGACCAGAAAGCCGAAGGTCGCGCCATCTGTGCCGAATTGTTGCAGGGCATGGCTGAAATCGAAGGCTGCGCCGGCGCGCATTTGATGGCGCCCCATCAGGAAGCCGCCTGTGCCCAGGTCATTCGCGAATCGGGCCTGTTAAAACTCAGGCAGGCGTGAGGCGAATTCTCGTTGCCGGCGCCCCGAGCGCGCATACCCGGCCAATGACCCGAGCCTGTCTATCGGCTTGCGCCTGCAAATGACGACCCATTGACGCTGTTTAGGGTGAATAGCCGGTAAATTTTGCTGTGGCATTATGCGTGCAGCTTTTGTACTGTTAAGCCATGTTTAGCCTAACCCAGCCTTCGCCACTGTATCACCACATCCTGCTGTTGCTGACGACCCTGTGGTCGAGTGGCGCCGCAGCGCAATCCTTTGTCGATGTCGAACAGTCCAATCCCGGCATTCGTGTCGAGCAGCTTTTCAACAACCTCGGCGTTCCCTGGGGCATGGCATTTGTCTCGCCGCAGCGAATGCTGATCACCGAGCGTGATGGGCAGGCGCGCCTGCTGGACCTGCAAACCGGCTCGGTAAAAGCCTTGCAGGGATTGCCGGAAATAGTTGCCGAAGGCCAGGGTGGCCTGCTCGACGTGGTGGCCGGACCCGATTATAAAAGCGATGGCTGGATCTATTTCACCTACAGTAAACCTGAAAATGCAGAGGCCGCCACCACGCTGGCGCGCGCGCGCCTGGACGACTTGCGCCTGGTCGACTGGCAGGACTTACTGGTCACCGATTCCGCAACCTCGAGTCGACACCATTTCGGCAGCCGTATCGCCTTTGATCGAGAGGGTCATGTCTTCTTTGGTGTTGGCGATCGTGGTGAACGCCACGAGGCGCAAAACCTGGAAAATCACCAGGGAAGCATCATGCGTCTCAATCTCGATGGCAGTGTCCCCGTCGACAACCCGTTTTTGCGCGATGCGCCTGCGCGCGCGGAAATCTGGAGCTATGGACATCGAAACCCGCAAGGCATGGCCTATGACCCACTGCATCAAAGGCTCTGGTCGATCGAACATGGACCGCGCGGCGGCGACGAAATCAACCGCGTGCTGCCAGGGCGAAACTATGGGTGGCCGGTGATTAGCCACGGCAAGGAATACTGGGGCCCCATTGCCATCGGCGAAGGCACCAGCAAAGCCGGCATGGAACAGCCGTACAAGGTTTATATCCCGTCGATAGCGCCAGGCAGCCTGATGTTGTATCGCGGCGCTGCCTTCCCCGAATGGCAGGGCAGTCTGTTCGCCGGCGCGCTCAAACTCCGCCACCTGAACCGCATCAGCCTGTCGGCCAATGGCGAAGTGACCGGTGAACAACGTCTGCTCGAGGATCTGCAGGAGCGCATTCGAGCCGTCATCCAGGGCCCCGAAGGCTGGATCTATTTTTCAACTGACAGCGGGCGCATATTGCGCATTCGCCCGGCATCATGATCAACCAGCTTATTGAAACCAGGGTGCAGTGCCCCTATTGCTGGGAAAGCTTCACGATACTGATCGACGGTTCCGTCGAGTCCCAGGAATACGTCGAGGACTGCGAAGTCTGTTGCCGGCCGATCGATTTTGTGGTCGCGGTGGACGATCTTGGCGAGGTAACCGTGGCAGCACGCCTGCAAGATGAGTAGGCGGTTTAAAACACTCATTCTGTTGCTGTTATTGATCGCTGGTAACGCGGTGCTGGCTGCACCGCAATGGGTCGCGCACACCTCCATAGCGAGTCCCGACCTGCCGCCTGGGGGATGGTCACGTTTCGACGATCTCTTTAGGGACGCCAGCGGGCAATACCAGATACCCTACCCGTTTGCCGAGCTGGTGAGATTTCTCGAAGCAAGAGTCGACAATGGCCAGCGTAGCGGAGTTCGCCAGGTCTTTATACCCATCGGTAGATCGCTGCAACGCAATGCCCCGGCACCGGATTTCTTTCACTTCCCACGCGCTCTGATCGCGCTGCAGGGCGAACCGGCAGCAGGCACAAGGGTGCTTGAATACCGGTTGTTTATCGCCCACCAGCCCAGTACCGCAACACTCGAAGTCATCAGTTACAATGACATCGCCGGCCGTTTTGAATTCCAGGTTGTCGATGCCTATGACGCCCGGCAACGTCCGCTGGTGCGCCAGGCCAACCGGCTGATGTGCCTGAGTTGCCATCAAAATGCAGCACCGATATTTGCCATGCGTCCATGGAGTGAGACCAACTTCAACGTCGAGGTCGCCGCCCGCTTGCATGACGCTCTGCCGGCACGATTCAAATCGTTTGTCGGCAGCTTGTCGGCGGACGCCGGCGCCATCGACCTGCTCGCCGAGCGCGCAAATTACCTGGCGGCGGCACAATTGATCTGGCAGCAGGGCTGCAGCGATGCCAGCTGTCGCGCTGCTGCGTTACTCGCGCTGTTGCAATACCGCCTGAGTGGGGAAACAAATTTCGCGCGTAGCGATTCCGTTTATCGTAGCGATTACGTCGCAAATCTGCGACGCAACTGGCAGCGCAACTGGCCCGACGGACTGGCGCTCGCAAATAGCCGCATCGTCGACCGCGACCCGTTCGCCGAGGAGCCGCTGACGCGCACCGAGGACGCCTTGTCGTTGCGTCCGCCGCACGCCACCTGGCGCGATGTCGACGCAATAGTCGCCGGCGGCATCATTATTCGTCTTGCCGGATTTATGACGCAGGCCGATATTCTCCGGCTCGACCGCCATCTGATCGCGAAAGGTAATCGGTCGGTGCAAAATAATGAACGGCTCGAAGCCCGTTGCCGGTTGTCTAACCACACTGAATCGACGCGTTTGCTGAAATGCGCCAACGGCGCGAGCAAGGCATCCCTGCGAGCAACAATCGAGCTTGAATATAGCCTGGGAAAGGTGCAATCGATGCGCCTACTTTCGCTGCGTCTTGCCGACGAACCCGGCCTGTTAGAGCCCACTATCGTTAACCTTACGAGACTCGCCGATGGACTGCAGGCCGACCTGGAGAATGCAGATGGTGCAATATCGATGCGCCTGCCCAGCGGCGATCGCCTCCACTCACTCAAGTTGCACTGGCAGGACGATTCGCTGCAGCGGGAGATTCACCTGGAAATCGAAATAGCGCGCGAATTCCAGATCATCGAACAGGCGCTCGCCAGTATGTTGCTGAATCATCGCAAGGGTAACGGCGCCAGCCTGAGTACCGGGCCCTTCCAGCGTGAGGTGATAATGGCCGAACTCGGTAAAGCATTGGGGCTGGCAGCAGACCACAACGAACCTCCGCAAGCAAGGCGCCAGCAGCATGCACAAATTCCAGCGCGGACGTTACCCCTGTTGAAGGGCGAGCAAGCTGGCGATCTGGCGCTGTTACAGCCCTATTGCGGCCACTGTCATGGCGCTGATACGCTTGCTCCACCTGGCTTTCTGGCCGGTAACGATACGACTCGTCACATCGAGCAGTGCGCAGCACGCATACTGGCCCGCCTACTGGCCTGGCACGACCCGAGCGAGCAGGCAATCGCACCCATGCCACCACCGGCGAGCATCGACGCGAACTGGTCGCAAAGCGAAGATTATTTCAACCTGACTGCAGCCATAGGGGAACAGCTTGCGGCAACCCGGGGGTCTGCCGCTGTTATCGCGGCAACGGCTGGCAGCTACGATCTGCTACCGCCTTGCATGACGATCGACTAGCGCGTGGCAAAGCCCTGGCAAGCGGCGAGATCTTGCGGCGCATCCAGGCTCACCGCGCCAACCCGCGCGTGTTGCGGGCCAGAGCGAATCATTTCGATAACCCGTTCGACCGCTTCCGCTTTGCCCTGTAGCAGGAATTCGACGCGGCCATCGGCATGATTATAGGCGTACCCACAAAGCCCATTTTGCTGCGCCGCGGTGCGTACGAAATAGCGAAAGCCAACCCCTTGCACCCGACCGCTGACATATCCTTTCACGCTATGCATGATGTTGGGCGATGAAGATTTTAAGCTGATCGACGATATCGCCCAGTGCGGCCTCGTCGACCCCGGTGAAAAAAGGTCCTGCCGGTGCAAAGCGCAGCACCGGGCCTTCTTCGCAACGACCCAGGCATTCACGCCGCTGCACCGGCACGGCGAGCTTTTCAGCAGCAATCATCGACTCCAGCTGGTGGATCAGCGCGAGGCTACCACTGGCGACACAGGAGCGTTGACCGGCACCAAGCCGCTCATTGATGCAGACGACCAGTCGTACCGGTCGGGACACGTCAGCCAGGTTCCAGCAAGAGCATGATGGTCTCGCCTTCAAGCGCCCAGAACTCGCCCCAGCGTGCCAGCAATTTCAGACCCTTTAGTTGTTGCTCCCTGTCTCCCGCCTCGATCCCGAGACGGTAATTCTCGACGCCGGCAATGAAGTAGCGTTGAAAGTTTTTACCTAGCCGCAGATCGAGCCGATCCAGCGCCTCGCGCTTGACCTGGAAGGCGAGCTTCAGGCCCTGGTCGAGCACGCCGAGCGCAGCCCTTACCCCGGCTTCATCGATATCTGGTGCCTGTAGCTGCCGGCCGCCGCTTTCGACCTGCCTGAGTGCCTCAACAAAATAGTAGGCCTGCTCCTGCGATATTGGCAGGTCTTTGTCGGAGGAACAGGCCAGCAACTGGCCCAGCAACAGCGCCAGCAACAGTTGCAGCAGCAGCCGCTGCCAGCCTCGTGGATTCATCGCTTGCCGGCGATCCGCATGCGCAGCGCGTTCAGCTTGATAAAGCCCTCTGCGTCCTTCTGGTCGTAAGCGCCGCGATCGTCTTCGAAAGTGACGATGGCCTGGTCGAACAGGCTGTCGGTTGCCGACTTGCGCCCTACGGTGCTGACCGAACCCTTGAACAGCTTGACGCGAACTTCGCCATTGACGGTAACTTGCGAGGCGTCGATCATCTGCTGCATCATCTTACGCTCCGGACTCCACCAGTAACCGTTGTAGATCATCGTGGCATACCGTGGCATCAACTCATCCTTCAGGTGCGCCACTTCGCGATCGAGCGTAATCGATTCGATGGCACGGTGCGCCTTTAGCATGATCGTGCCGCCCGGGGTTTCATAGCAGCCACGCGACTTCATGCCGACGTAACGATTCTCGACGATGTCGAGCCGCCCTACCCCGTGCGCGCCTCCGAGCTCATTGAGCCGGGTCAATACCTGCGCCGGACTCATGCGTTCGCCGTCGATAGACACGATATCACCGTGCTCGAAGCCGAGCTCCAGGTACATGGGCTTTTCCGGTGCATCCTGCGGCGATACCGAACGCAGCCACATCTCGTCGCGGGCTTCGTACCAGGGATCCTCCAGTTCACCGCCTTCATAGGAGATGTGCAACAGGTTTGCGTCCATCGAGTAAGGCGATTTGTTGTGTTTCTTCTCAATCGCGATACCGGCTGCATCAGCGTAGGCGAGCAGGCTTTCGCGCGAGTTCAAATCCCACTCGCGCCACGGTGCGATGACGCGAATATCAGGATTGAGCGCATAGGCACCGAGCTCAAAGCGTACCTGGTCGTTGCCCTTGCCGGTGGCGCCATGGGAGACGGCATCGGCGCCAGTTTCGGCGGCAATCTCGATCAGGCGCTTGGCAATCAAGGGTCGCGCAATCGAAGTGCCGAGCAGGTATTCGCCTTCGTAAACCGTGTTGGCGCGAAACATCGGATAAACGAAATCACGCACAAACTCTTCCTGCAAATTCTCGATGTAAATCTCCTTGACACCATATTTTTCGGCCTTGCGCCGTGCGGGTTCGAGTTCTTCACCCTGGCCGATATCGGCGGTAAAGGTGACCACTTCACAGTGGTATTCGTCCTCCAGCCACTTGAGGATTACCGAGGTGTCCAGCCCCCCGGAATACGCAAGTACCACTTTATTTACCGATGAATTTCCCATGTTATTTCCGTTGCGTTGCGGCCGCTCGATCACGGCTTCAAAAAAAGGGGGCTATTGTCTTTACAAATGGCACAAAAATCCAGCCCATCAGCGTATAATACCCGCTTCAAAAACCTGGAGTGAAGCTTATGTCAGATTCCGGATTCAAAGTACATGCCATGGAACTCGGACCCATGGAAAATTTCGTATACCTGGTCGAGGATATCGCCAGCCGTCGCTGTGCCGTCGTCGACCCGGCCTGGGAAGTTGACAAGATCGTCAGCCGCGCCGCGCAACTCGACCTCAGGATCACCGACATCCTGTTAACCCATAGTCACAACGATCACATCAATGGCATCGAGGGTCTGCTGAATCATGCCAGCGCCGAAGTACACCTGCTCAAACCCGAATACGAATTCTGGGATCATGAACTCGAAAAACCCAGCCTGCATCATGGTGGCGACGAACTGCGGCTTGGCGGTACCAGCATCACAATGCTGCATACGCCCGGACATACCCCGGGCTCGGCCTGTTACCAGCTCGGCAATGAAATCATCACCGGCGACACCCTGTTCGTCTTCGGCTGCGGCCGTTGCGATATGAAAGGTGGTAGCCCTGAAGACATGTTCGCCACCTTGAAGCAGATGAAAGAGCGTTTACCCGAAGACATGCTCATACATCCCGGACACAATTATTCGGTAAAGCCAACCGCGACCTTCGGCGAACAGATCGATGGTAATCCTTTCCTGCACTACGATGATTGTGACAGTTTTGTCAATTTCCGCATGCATGTGCATGACAAGATGCGTGACGAACCCTATGCCCCACTCAACAAGCAACAACTCAAAATTGCCAACCTGCTTTAGGCCAACTTACCGAGAGATATGAGTCGTATGTCAAGACAACCAATAGCCGTATTTGGCTACCTGCTGTTCGCTGCCATGCTCGCTGCCTGTGCGAGCGTCGCCGTGGTAGATGTGCCGGATACCAAACCCGGCGACCAGATACAGAACGAGTACCTGGTAGGTAAATGGTGCACCAACCGCGAGCAAACTGCCACGTCGAACCAGGCTGCCGGATTTAGTGGTTTGCTCAACGTGAGACCGGTGTTCTGGCGTTTTGGGGCCGAAGGCGAATGGGACATTTCGACCTCGGGCTTTCTGTACGAAAACTATGGCAGCTGGCAAATCGACGGTCTCGACAAGCTGTTGATCACAAAAAAGAATATGGAGCCGAAACCTTACCAGGTCTACTTTAAAAACGATGAAGGCGTCACCGACCTGTATCTGGTCGACGACAAGGGCCAGTTCACCGTGCTGTCACGCTGCGACTAGAGCGAGCAATCCGCTAGTCCAGACTGCCGAATACCCGCTTCATCAAGCGTGAGCTGCGCGCCGAGGATATGGTACGGATGCGTGCTTCTTCCTGCGCCATCAGCAGGAAAAGTCCATCGACCGCCTTTTCGGTGACATAGTCGGCCAGGTCAGGATCAACGTCGAAAACCAGTGGCAGTGCATTGTAGCGCTTGACGATATCGCTGTAATAACGAGTCGCGCTGGTTTCATCGAGGGCTTCGACGACAATCGGTCGGAATTGATCGTATAGCTCATCACTGGAATTATCGATCAGGTAATCGGTGGCGGCATTGTTTTCACCATTCAGGATGTCAAAGGCATCATCGATAGTCATCGCGGTTATCGCTTTGATGAAAACGGGTTTGGCACGCGCCGCGGCTTGTTCTGCGGCGCGATTCATTTGCAGTATGGAGCGATCGATCTGTGTGCCAAAGCCAAGCTTGCGCAGTGTTTTCTCCAGTTTTTCAGCATCTTTCGGCAACCCGATCTTTAAGCGCGGATTGGCGAAGTAGCCATCGATCTTGCTCGCGTTGGCGGCACTGCGCGCGATGCCATAGGAAAGCGCGTCCTTGAGTGCCTGGGTCACCTCTACCTCGGTCAGGGGCGCCAGGCCGAGCTCCTGCAAATCCTTGCCTGAACAGCCAAACAGCGACAGCAACGCCAAACCAATTAGAAATATTCTCATTCCATCTCCTCGAGATACTGGATAATTTCGCCCAGATTTTCGACCCTGAGGTCGGTGACTCCTGACCAGTCGACGTTACCACGGGTATCGAGATGTACCGTCGCCACACCGGCACCCTTGCCCGCTTCGAGATCATACAGGTAATCACCAACCATAACGCTATCACCGGCATCGGCATGCCACATTTGCAGCAATTGATTGATGCCATCGGGTGATGGCTTGGGAATGCAGGAATCTCTATCAAGAATGTAGTCTAAAGGGAAAAAATGTTCGATGGCGCAGGCCTTTAATGTGTGTTTTACCACCGGCATGGTGTTGCGTGTCAGGATCGCGAGCCGATAACCCCTGTCATGCAAACATTGCAACAATTCCGGGGCCCCCTGCATCAACGATGCTTTGCCGGCATAGTGGAACTCGAGTTCGTTGAGCAGTTGCCAGAGCGGGGCCGCCTCGGCCGGCGGCATGGCGTGCAAGGCCTCCAGTATAGGCACTTCGGGCGCAAGCCCAAGCTCACGACGCATGTGTTCAAAATCGTGCGCACTGACAGTCAAAGTGCCATCCATGTCAAAAATCCAGTGACGCCGCCGTAAAATCAGCGGATCGAACACGGGTCTATCGATGTCTTGGGGATTGGTTAATTTCATTGTAATATCACGCCTCCACAATTTAGCACAGGAAATGATGATGGCAATCCAGGTAGGCGATAAAATTCCCTCGATAAACCTGCAGCACATGGGTGTCGATGGCGTAGAAACAATCAACAGCAATGAATTGTTCGCTGGCAAAAAAGTAGTACTTTTTGCACTGCCGGGCGCATTCACCCCGACTTGTTCTGCTTCACACCTGCCCGGCTACGTAGTTTCATCGGACGATCTATTTGCCAAAGGCGTCGACCGCATCGTCTGCCTGTCGGTTAACGACGCGTTTGTCATGGATGCCTGGGGCCAGCAGCACAATGCCGATGATCGAGTTATGATGCTTGCAGATGGCAGTGGTCACTTTACCCGCGCGCTGGGGCTGGAACTGGATCTGGAAGCTGCCGGTATGGGTATCCGCTCGCAACGCTACGCAATGGTCGTTAATGATGGCGTGGTCGAAGTGCTCAACGTGGAAGCCCCCAAGGAATTCAAGGTCAGCGATGCACAAACCATTCTATCCACTCTTTAATGCCCGCCGATAACCCCGCGACGAAGGCACCCAGCGACTTTGTCGATGAAGCCTATCATCTCGACAACGCGCAGGAGATGGTCGGCTTTTATCGCAAGTGGGCAGCCGACTACGATCACCAGATGCTCGACCAGCTCGGTTACACAGCGCCCGCTACCATTGCCGAGATACTCGGCGAGCAACTGACCGATACCCGGGCGTCGATCCTCGATATCGGGTGTGGCACCGGGCTAACCTGTCGTCTGCTCGCGGAACGCGGTTTCAGTAAACTCGATGGCATCGATTTGTCGGGCGAAATGCTCGGCGTCGCACGTGAACGTGGTATTTACCGCGACTTGCTGCAGGGCGATGTCAACCAACCACTAGCGCTGCCAAGCGCCAGTTATGACGGCGCGATCTCGTCGGGTACCTTTACCCACGGGCATGTCGGTCCGGAACCTCTGGACGAAATTTTCAGGGTACTGAAGCCCGGCGCGATACTGGCCTGCACGGTACATCAGGACCTGTGGCAAGAGATGGGCTTCGAAGCCAAATTTGCCGATCTGGAAAAACAGGGCATCGCCAGTTTGATCAGCCTTAAGCTGGACAGCTATTACCGGGACAGACCGGCCGAAGGCTGGTTTTGTGTTTATCGTAGGACTTAGCCCGCATCTCTTACCTGATTCCTGCTCGACAACTTCTCCATGCTTTGCCCTGTCCTGATGTGTCGGAACGCCGCATCGGACTGCATGCCTGGAGTTCTACGGACGCCTTAAATCGCTGAGATATGGGGCTAGCTCGCATCTTCCAGGCGCAGAAAATGATCGAGCATGGTGGTTACATAAGCGCCTGTCGGCAGGCTAAGCTCAAGCTGCAGCAGGCCAGCGGCAGAATCGTATTCGAAATTGAAAGATTCTGCTGCGACGCGCAGCGGTCGCATCTGCAAGCGGCTGTCGTGGCGCTGCAGACAATTCGTGATATCCGCATTTTCAGTGAATACCTGTTGTTCGATTTCAGCCGCTCTGGTGGACATCATATTGCGCCCGGACCCGTAAAGACTTGCGCAGTTCGAGATATCCTGCAGCCGGAATCGTTCCAGCAGGGCAGTATCCAGCGGCTCGGAAAAAATCGAGTGGCTGCCACGCAACATAAAGACATCCCCTTCCAGCGGCTCTTGCCAGTGTCCGTGTTCGATACGGGCGGCCAGAATTTGATTAAACAAATAGCTGCGCAGCGACGATAGCAGCATGCTCTTGCGATTGCGGGAAAGCCTGCGCGTACCCAGTTGTGCCAGGGCCTGCTCAACATTATCCTGTTGGCGCCCAAAGCGTTGATGGCCGAAATAATTGGCAAATCCCTGCGTCCTGATACTTTCGATTTGTTGCAGGGTTGCCTCGGGTAGTTCATGTATTTCTCGCAAACGAAGCCGAAACTGGTTGAACTTGTGCGTCCCTGGACGCAGCTTCTTATGATGCCTCAGTTGACGTAACACCCGGTAACCCTCGCCCGCCGGTTCGGTAAAAGGCGCCCCTTTACCTGGCAGGTGCAGGCTCAGCCATTGCCGGGTCAATGCATGCTTGTCCTTCAACCCGCTGTAACCGAAGGCATTGGTGGGCAGATTGTGCTCTTTCGCCATTCGCGCGATTAACTCGTGAGTACCCAGCCCGCATTTTTCCACCCAAAGAAAAAGATGCTCGCCTTCGCCACCGGGTTCAAAGCCGAGTATTTCTTCGACTTCGAAATCGGCCGGGCTGGATTTCAGTACGGCGGCGGCCTGCGGCGCCCCGTAGGGATAAATCAAGGTCTGCTGCATCAGCCGCGTGCTTTTTCAGCAACCCGGTTGCGCAGGTAATTGATGCTGATATCGCCCGCGCCGACCGCACGCTGTTGCTCGACAGCTCGCTTCGCCAGGCTGAGCAACGAACGGGCATCCGGCAACAGCGACGCGTCGACCGGAATTGCCGCGGCACTGCTCAATCCGGCCAGCCAACCGTGCCCGGCGCCGCACTCGACAGCCTCATCGCAACGAATATCGGCGGCTGCGCTGAGCTGCTCGCTACCGCTCAAACTTGCACAGCCGTTTTCATCACGACGGTACAACGCCCAGTAGATCTCCTGCATGCGCGCGTCCAGTGCAACCAGCACGTTGTTATAGGGATGGCGATCGAAACAGGTCTGTGCCAGCACCGCGAGGGTTGAAATCGGTAACAGCGGAATATCGAGACCGACTCCGATTCCCTGCGCCTGGGCTGCGCCGATGCGGATACCGGTAAAAGCGCCCGGGCCGTTGCTGAAGGCACAATGCGACAACATCGATTTGCTCACGGCGGATTCCACCAGCACCCGCCGCATCATCTCCGGTAGCAGGCGCATGTGCTCACGCGGAGCGATTTCAAACTCACCGAACACCTTCCCGTCTGCACGCAACAGCGCGACGGAACAGGCTTCGGTAGCGCTGTCGATGGCGAGAATATTCACGCGCCTATGATAGGGCTGAGGTTTGTCAGTGGCTAGCAAAAATCATAAGCATGCCTGAATGATTTAAGCGACAGATACAGCATCATAGCCGTGAAACAGGCCTGGGGCGCTGCGAGCCGGCCGGCGGGAGTACGACCTGTCACAGGAAGCATATCGTTGGCCGCAGCGGGAAGGCAGTGGGAACTGCGAGCTTCTCGATAAGCGGATTGGTACCTTTTGCAGTGGATGAGTCGTATCATCCTCGATGAACTGTTGCATGGCAGCCAGGGACTACCCGGTGTTACCGAGACCAGCCAGGCCTGTGCGTTGTCGAATAATGCGCCTGGACGCAGGTTGCTTTGCACATACTCGCCGAGAAAACTGTCTTAGGATTTAACTGCAGATTTGAGTTCACCGCGGTCCATCCTGAACTGTGCCAGGCGGTAATTCTGCGCTATCGAGTTCGCCATAAACGCGGGCGTCTCTATGCAGGGGGCCAAACCGAAGCACGCTATCTGGCGATTCCTCTTTTGCTGTTTTTTACAAAACTGACGAACAGCTCGACTTCCGCGAATTCAGCACAAAGCGGCTCGAGATGTTTAAACGCACCCTGCCTCGGAACTCTCGATTTTAGTAGTTCGCGAAAGGATTTGTGTAATGCGCGTATCAATTCCGGTGAAAAACCCTTTCTTTTCAAACCTTCCTTGTTGATTCCGATCACCCTGGCGCGATTTCCGGCGGCAGTCGAGAAGGGCGGAATATCCTGGGTGACAACTGAACCGAGGCCACAAAAAGCCCTCGTCCCGATCTGGGTAAACTGGTGTACCGAGGTAAAGCCACCCAGCGTTGCGTGGTCACCCACTTCAACGTGTCCGGACAACGAGGCGGCATTGGCAAAGATACAATGGTCACCGACGATACAGTCATGCGCGACGTGGCTATAGGCCATGAAAAGATTGTCACTACCGATCACCGTCTTTCCCAGGCCGTCATCGGTACCGCGATTGAGGGTGACGTATTCACGAATGACATTGCGATCGCCGATTTCCAACAGGGTCGGCTCGTCATTATATTTTTTATCCTGTGGCGCTTCACCAACCGATGCAAACTGGAAGATGCGGTTATCACGGCCAATCCGGCAGGGTCCCATAACCACGACATGCGGACCTATAACCGTGCCTGCACCGATCTCTACCTGCGCACCGATGACACTGTATGGGCCAACTTCGACATCGCCTGCAAGTTGTGCGGCAGGGTCGATTATCGCGGTTGTGTGAATCATGTTTTGCGCTCCTGGGAAGAACACATCATCTCTGCCTCGGCAACCACCTTACCATCCACCAGTGCCTGGCAATCGAACATCCCGATGCCACGCATGGTGCGTTTCAGCGAAATTTCCAACTGTAGTTGATCCCCTGGCAGCACCTGGCCACGAAACCGGGCCTTATCGATGCCGACCAGCAGGTACAGGCTGGACTTGTGTGCACCGTCCATGCCTGAAAATGCGAGCAAACCGGTAGCCTGGGCCATGGCTTCAAGCAGCAAAACGCCGGGCATGATGGGCTGACCGGGGAAATGACCCTGGAAAAAGGGTTCGTTGAAGGTGACATTCTTGATCGCCGACAAACTTGCCCCCGGCTCTACCGCCGTTACGCGATCGACCAGCAGGAACGGGTAACGATGCGGCAGTAACTCCATGATTTTGTTTATATCAAAATTCAACGTGGATCCCCGGTTATTGGAAGTTAATTGGCGTCACTCTGGTCACTTGCTCGACTTGTCAAGTTTCGCCACGGTTAGCGCAAGCCTGTCCAGCGCCTTGTAGCGCGCATTGGCGCGATGCCACAGCGAGTTGGCAAGCAATGGAGTACCCGAGGAATACACCCCGGCCTTGCGGATATCTTTGGTCACCAGCGACATCGCCGTAATCGTAACATGATCGGCTACGCTCAAATGGCCGAGTACGACGGCGGCACCGGAGATTTTACAGGAGCGCCCGATAATCGCACTACCGGCAATACCGACACAGGCAGCGATAGCGGTATGCGCGCCGATGCGCACATTGTGTCCGACCTGGATCTGGTTATCGAGTTTGCAGCCCTGCTCGATCACGGTATCGTCGAGGGCCCCGCGATCGATCGTGGTATTGGCGCCTATCTCGACGTCATCTGCGATGGCAACACTGCCAAGTTGCGGGATTCTGTGCCATTGGCCTGCATGCAGCGCCAACCCAAAACCATCGGCACCGACCACCACCCCGGAATGCAGGATACAGCGATTTCCGATTCGGATTGAATGCGCCAGGGTAACCCTGCTGTGCAAGCGACAATGACTACCAACAGACGTCGCACGTTCTATGATGCAACCCGGCCCGATTACCGAATCAGCACCGATTTCCACATCCTCTTCGATGACTACATTGGCGCCGATACTGACACCACCGGCGAGACGAGCACTCGGGGCAATCTGCGCCGAAGGGTGTATTCCGGGCAAACTGGTCACGACATCGAGCCCTAGCGCTGCGATTGCCTGGACGAAGCTGTACTCGGGGTTTTCCGACAGCAACAGGCCTTTGCCGGTAACCTCCGCGGCCAGTTCATGCGGCACTATGACCGCGCTGCAGTCGCTGCCGACGATATTAGCCAGATGCCGTTTGCGCTGAATAAAACACAGGTCACCGGCGCGCGCGCCAGACGGCGACGCTACGCCGTTAATCAACATATCGGCATCGCCACGAAACTCGCTTTGCAGCGCTATGGCCAGTTGTTTCAGGCTGAGACTCATGTTCGATGAATACCTGGGCTAACGCTGGTGCAGCGACCGGACCGGGCAGCAGCTACTGCGCACCTTCACCACTGTCAGGAAGCTTTTTCAGCATTTCAATAGTTTGCGTGGTGATGTCAATCTGATCGGATACATAACTGACGCCTTCGGTAAGGATCAGATCGAACGCACCCGTATCACCCTGCTTTTTCAGCACGTTGGAGATAACCTGCTGCAGCTCGCGTATTTCCTCGTTCCGCCGCAGATTCTGGTCTTCGCGAAACTCCTGTTCAAGAAATTTGAGCTGGCTCACTTTGAGCCTGATCTCACGCTCGAGTTTACGGCGCGTGCTGGAGCTAGGCGGATCGTCCGCTTTCAGCATGTCTTCGAGTTCCAGAATCTCGAGGCGCTTTTCCTTGAGTTGCGCTTCCCGGGGTCCGAACTCAGCCTTGAGGCGCTCCTCGACCTTGCGCGCCTGTGGCGCCTCCTTGAGTACCCTGGCAGTATTCACGAAACCGATCTTGTAACTGCCATTCTGGGCAATTGCAGGCAAACTGAAGCTCAGCAGCAACAGGATTGGGAATAGGCGCATCAAATTGTTCAATAGTGTCTCTAAAAAGTCGCTCCAAGCGCGAACTGAAAATTCTGGGTGTTGTCACCCGGCTGATCATTTAAGGGCCATGCGTAGCTGAACTCGATCGGACCGATGAAAGAGAACCACTTGGCCGACAGGCCCACCGATTGCCGCAACTCGTCCGTTTGGAACTGGTCGGCGTCCGCAAACACGTTACCGGCGTCGAAGTATAACCCAAGCCTGAAGGTTTCTGAACTGCCAAGCGCCTCGAGCGGAAATAATACTTCGGCGGTAGTAATCACCTGCAGATTGCCGCCAATCGGGTCGCCATTGCTATCCAGGGGTCCCAGGCTGTTAAACTCATAACCCCTGACCGAGCGCACGCCACCGGCGGTAAACTTTTCGAATATGGGTAAATCGACCGAATCGCCGTAACTGTCGCCGTAACCAATTCTACCCTTGAAGGAAAAGGAGACGTCGTCAGTTAAGGCGTACGCGGTTTGATGGCGATACCTGACTTTGTAGAAATCGAGATCACCGCTATTCACTTCGAGGCTGATACTGTTGAGATAGCCGCTATCAGCGAAAATCCGCCGATTTCGCGTATCTTTGGCAAAACTGATGCTGCCGAACAGCGTGTCGAACACATCACCATCGATATCGGAATTCGGGGTCGACTCGTCGTACTCGTCGCTGTTGTTACGAATAAAATCAAATACTTCGTCGGCAGAACCATCGGTCACTCTAAGATCGTTACGCAGTACGCCGATTTCGAGCCGTAGCCTATTGTATTCAGAAAGCGGGATACCGTAATCGACGGACAGGCTAATCTGGTCAATCAGATAATTACTGGTATTGTTTTCAGCCGCATCGGTAGCGGTATACCTGAAATTAAACCCACGACTGATACCTTCCGGCGTGTAATAAGGGTTTTCATAAACCAGCTTGTATTGCTCTGACGCTGCCGAGTTGTTGAACGTAAATTCAAGCTGATTCCCGGTGCCAAATATATTCTCGTGGGCAAACCCGAGATTTATCAACGCTCCCTGTACCTGCGAATAACCGATGCCGACCTGCAGATTACCCGAGAAGCGCTCGGTCACCTGAACTTCGAGGTCGACCTCGTCCAGCGAATCAGTCACTTTTTGCGAGGTGATATTTACCGATCCCAGGTAATTCAAGCGTTGCAGGCGCACCTTGGAACGATCGATCTTCGAGGTCTGATACATCGCTCCTTCAATTTGGCGCATTTCACGCCGCAACACGTTATCCTGGGTTTTCTCATTTCCCCTGAAATGGATATACCTGACCCGCATCTTGCTTCCCGGCACCAGCAGAAAGCGTAAACCGACTGTTTTATTGACTGGATCCGGATCGCTCAGCAGCCTTATATCAGCGAAGGCGTAACCGTCTTCACCTAGCCTCTTCTGCATTGCACGGATCACCTTGTTGATTTCCTTGCGTGAAAATACGTCACCTTCGCGGAAACTGATCAATGGCTTTAACTCTGTGTCGGGTACCACCATTTCTCCACCGACCTCAACATTGCTGACTCGAAACTGCTCACCCTCGCGAATATTGATTGAAATGCTGATGTCCTTGCGATCCGGGCTGATGGTGACCTGCTGCGAGCTGACTTCAAATTGAATAAACCCACGATCCAGGTAATAGGATTTCAGGTTCTCGAGGTCGGCGGTAAGCTTTGAACTCGAATACTCGTCATCGGCGAAAAATCCATCGCTACTCGATTCCAACTGAAACAGATCGAGCAGTTCCGCGTCATCAAAATTACGGTTACCGATCAGGTTGATCGATTTGATTCGCGCCGAGATGCCTTCTGAAATCGTAATATCGATGGCTACCCGATCTTCATCCAGTTTGCGCCACTTGGCGTCTATCCTGGCGGCATATTTACCCATGGAGTAGTACACCTGCTGCAATTCAAGCTCGAGTTTTTCCAGCTTGTTCTCGTCGAAGATACGGCCTTTGGACATGCCGACCCCGTCCATCGCCTGCTCCAGTGCCTCGTCCTCGATATCGTCATTACCTTCGAAGTTGACCTCCGCGATCGAGGGCCGCTCGACGACCCTGATGACCAGCACATTGTCACGCCGCAGCAACTCGATATCATCGAAAAACCCGGTGGAAAATAGCTCACGAATGATTTCAGGCGTGCGTTCGACATCCAGCGATTCGCCGACATTGACCGGCAGGTAACTCAACACGGTGCCCAGCGTGATTTTTTTTATGCCATCGATTTCAATGCTGTCGACGACAAAGCTGTCAGCCTGCGCCAGGGACGACGCCAACAACAGCAGCAAAGCACTGATTCCAGACTGGATTCGCAACGTTAACTTACCAGGCGCAACAAGTCGTTGTACAAGGCAATAGACATCAAACAAAACAGCAACGTGATGCCGATCTTCTGCCCGATAATTTCGGTTGTTTCCGACACCGGGCTACCCTTGAAAATTTCGATCAGGTAATAAAACAGATGGCCGCCATCCAGCATCGGTACAGGCAACAGGTTCAATACTCCAAGACTGATACTGATGATCGCCAGGAAACCGAGAAATGGCTCCAGACCGATGCGCGCCGATACGCCGGCATAATGTGCGATGGTGATCGGACCACTCAAATTGCGCACACTGGCTTCCCCGGTGACCAGTTTCGCCAGCACGCGCAGGGTTAGCCAGCTCATGCGCCAGGTCTTGTCGAGCGCCTGACCCATTGCCGCCAGCGGGCCAAAGTGCTCGGTTACCGACATTTTTTCACGTAGTTCAGCGGGTATTTCGATACGGTTACGAACTCCGATATAGCCATAGTTTTCACCAGCTTCGGCACGCAGACGCGGTGTTATGCTGAGTTCTACCGACCGACCTTCGCGCAATACCATGAGCGACATTGGAACGCCTGCATTGTCACGAATCTGCTGCACCCACTGGCGCGCATTTATAATGTCATGGCCGTTCAACGACAGGATTTTGTCCCCGGCCAACACACCCGACTCGGCGGCCGCACCATCCGCCAGAACCTCGGCGATTGTCGGCGCTATATTCGGTCGCCAGGTCGACAGGCCCAGGTCGCCCATCAGGTCGATCTGCTCCTCTTTCAGCAATGGCAGATCTGCTATGTCAATCACACGCTCATGGATCTGCAAATCGCGGCTCTGCACTCGCAGTACGATCTGCGGACTGCTGACCGATTCTTCAAGCATGGCAAATCGTGCTCTTTCCCAGGTTGCGGTTTCGACCCCATTGACCGCCAGTATCAGGTCACCTTGCTGAACCCCCGCTGTATAAGCGGGACCGGCAACGCTGACCTCGCCGATAACGGGTTTCATACCGCTCACCCCGGCGATGAATATCAGGTAGTAGGCCAGAATCGCGAACAGGAAGTTGAAGACGGGCCCGGCGGCGACAATCGCAAATCGACGCCACACCGATTTACGATTAAAGGCACGAGGCAAATCCTGCGGCTCAACCTCACCCTCGCGTTCATCCAGCATTTTCACATAGCCACCGAGGGGGATTGCGGCGATCACGTACTCGGTCTGGTCGGGCCCTGCTTTACGCATCCACAAAGGCCTGCCGAAGCCGACCGAGAAGCGCAACACCTTGACGCCGAGCCTGCGTGCCACCCAGAAGTGTCCGAATTCATGCACCGTAACCAGCACACCGATGGCGACTATGAAGGCAACAATACTATAGCTGATACCGAGAAAATCCATAATGATTACAACCGCGTCTTAACGAGTTCAGAAGCAAGCCGGCGTGCCCCGGCATCCGCTTCGAGAATAGCCGCCAGATCGCCTGCCGGTCCGCCTGGTGTCCTTTCCATTACTTCATTAATCAATTTAGCTATCTCGGTAAAGCGGATATGTCGTTCAAGGAAATGGGCGACGGCCACCTCGTTGGCGGCGTTCAAAACGGCTATGCTGTCGCCACCTTGCTGCCAGGCCTGGCGCGCCAGGGCGAGACAGGGATAACGTCGATCATCGGCGAGTGTGAAGTCTAATTGACTGACCTGCAACAAGTTCAATGGTTCCACCCCA
>Ga0316187_10001724_pt1 | contig 19113 bp, 20 predicted proteins | sample CroRivburrow1_MG_FD_204927 | JGI IMG/M metagenome (GOLD analysis project Ga0316187, IMG submission 204927) | Coastal sediment microbial communities from Maine, United States - Cross River worm burrow 1 | ecosystem: Environmental > Aquatic > Marine > Coastal > Sediment | place: USA: Maine...
GCCATGCATACGCGCTTCACGGCGGAAACGTTCCATCTGTTTAGGGTCATCAATCAGATGCTGGTGCAAAACCTTGAGTGCAACATCTCTTTGTAGCTGTTCATCGTGAGCATGAAAAACCATGCCCATGCCGCCCTGGCCAATAGGTCGGACCAGTCGGTAGTGACCGATTTTTGCAGGGGAGTCACCCTTACTAAGAATATCTCCGCAGGAGAGACAGAAAGCTTGGGTGTCGGCATACCAGGTGCCGCAGCTGGGGCATTGCATAATGGCTTGATTGTTAGCTGTAAGGAGGTGAAGTCAAGACACTGTTAGCCCTGCATCATCAAGCCAGCCATGTGAGGCCTCAGGTATTGAATCGGCGTAAGGGATATACGGCTTAATATCGAGAACAGGGGTTCCATCGAGCATATCTAGCGTCTCTATCTCCAGCACCCGTCCTTTCAGGCCAACAAGCCTTACAGCAGAGAGACCAATACTGTTAGGGCGATGTGGAGCACGTGTGGCGAGTACACCTCGGCGCTCTTTAGGTCCTCTCGGGGGGATAACTGTCGGATTCCAGCCCCGGTTCAGATGCATCCAGTAGATAACCCAGATGTGCGTGAAACTCTCAAGATCTTTTACCGCCTGCTCCAGGTTCTCTCCGCTGTTAAGTTCTATGGAAGCAGTAACTCTATCTCCCAGAGCGGGTTGCCTGGGGGCGGCATAGCGCTCTTTAAACGGACTGTGCACGACACCAATCGGGTTAAAACATATCTGCTGTGAAGCGAGATTATCACTGTTGAGAAATGGATCGGTATAGTTTTTTGGAGGCTTCTTGCCTCTGGGTCGTTCACTCATGGGCTTAAACTGTCACTGATTGACAGTTGACGGGTAAGTGATGGAGAGGCTCTCTGCTTTCATACCCACTTTTGCGATACCGCCTTTTTGCAGTTCGCCGAAGAGAATGGCATCGGCGAGTGGTTTTTTGATTCTGTCCTGAATCAGGCGAGCCATCGGCCGGGCACCCATCAGCGGGTCATGACCGTGATTAGCTAACCACGCCTTTGCCTTGTGGCTCACTTCAAGTTCAACCTTTTTCTCTGCAAGCTGTATCTCAAGCTCCATCAGGAACTTATCAACCACATGCAAAATCGTACCCTTGTCGAGGGGTGAGAAACCGATGCTGGCATCGAGACGGTTACGGAATTCGGGTGTAAAGAGACGTTTGATGGCCTCTTCATCGGCATCTGTGCGGGGGCGGGGGTTAAATCCAATCGTACCTTGCTGAATCTCAAACGCACCTGCATTACTGGTCATAATCAGGACGATATGTCTGAAATCGGCAGAGCGGCCATTGTTGTCGGTCAGGCGCCCGTGATCCATTACCTGCAGCAGAATATTGAACAGATCCTGATGCGCCTTCTCAATCTCATCGAGCAGAAGAACTGCATGAGGCGTTTTGGTTACAGCCTCGGTCAGTAATCCACCCTGTTCAAACCCAACATAGCCCGGAGGTGCCCCAATCAGGCGGGAGACGGCGTGCGACTCCATATATTCGGACATGTCGAACCGAATCATCTCAATACCCATAATTCGAGCCAACTGTCTGGCCACCTCGGTCTTGCCCACACCTGTAGGGCCGGTAAACAGGAAATTACCGATTGGCTTTTCAGGCTGAGTGAGACCAGCTCTGGATAACTTGATACTGGCTGCCAACTGCTCAATGGCATGATCCTGTCCGAATACAGAGAGTTTCAGGTTTCGTTCAAGGTTTTGCAGTCCTTTTTTGTCCGATGTGGATACCTGACGGGTAGGAATGCGCGCCATTCTGGCAATGGTTGCCTCAATATCAGGAATGCCTAGCTGTTTTTTTCGTTTTTCGACCGGCAGCAGGTGGATGGCTGCACCGGCTTCATCCAGCACATCTATCGCTGAATCCGGCAATTTTCTGTCTGTGACATACCTTGAAGCCAGTTTGGCAGCCGTTTCAAGCGCTTTGCGGCTATATCGGATTTCGTGATGTTCTTCAAAACGTGATTTCAGTCCCTGCAAAATATCAATGGTGTGCTCAACGGACGGTTCATCAACATCCACCTTCTGAAAGCGGCGGGAGAGGGCGCCCTCCTTCTCAAATACCCGTCGATACTCCTGATAAGTCGTAGCTCCGACACAACGCAGTTCACCATTGGCCAATGCGGGCTTAAGCAGATTCGAGGCATCCATAGCGCTTCCGTTGGCAGCGCCCGCACCAATGATGGTATGAATCTCGTCAATAAAAAGAATGGCATTAGGCTCTTTCTCCAGAGCATGAAGTACAGCCTTCAGACGCTCTTCAAAATCGCCGCGGTATTTGGTACCCGCAAGTAGTGCCCCCATATCAAGTGAATAGACCTTGCCGTGCAACAGAAGCTCGGGCACATCTTCATCTACAATCCTCAGGGCCAGCCCTTCGGCTATAGCTGTTTTACCAACTCCTGGTTCACCTACCAGAAGGGGGTTGTTCTTTCTTCTGCGGCAGAGAATGTGCATGCAGCGTGACAGCTCTTCGCTGCGTCCAATAAGCGGATCAATTTTTCCTTTTCTGGCACGCTCAATCAAGTCAATGCAGTAGCGCTTAAGAGGCGAGGCCTGTGAGTCGGGCTGATCGACACCAATGCTCGGCCTTGGCTCCTGAAACTCCCTGTCACTATCTGCCATGCTGTGTGAGATGTAGGTGACAACATCCAGACGGGTAATCCCCAGACTGTTCAGGTAGTAGACCGCATGTGAGTCCTTCTCGGAAAAGATGGCAACCAGTGCATGCGAACCGGTCACCTCATGTTTACCGGCTGACTGGACATGGAGCACAGCACGTTGAATAACCCGCTGTAGGCCGATACTGGCGGTAGTCTCTCCAATATTCTCAGGGAGTAGTGCAACATGTTCCTGTATGAAGTTTTCAAGTTCATTTCGAAGGCTGTGGGTGTCCACGTCGAGCCCTTCCAGAACTTTTTTTGATTCAGGATTATCAAGCAGGCCCAGTAGCAGATGCTCAACGGTAACAAATTCGCTGCGATGTATATGTGCATCACGGAAAACATCGTTCAGCGACTGTTCAAGGTCTTCACTCAATATTCCCATATTTGCCACCTTCTTCTATTCTTCTGTCGTCAGCAAGTCTGAGTTCTTAAATCCTGTTATGATTCTTGCCAATCTGTCAGTCGCTGCTCTCCGCCTCAATCCTACACTTCAGTGGGTGTCCGTTTGCTTCACAGTGATTTTCTACCTGAACCACTTTGCTCTCTGCAATATCCCTGGGGTAGGCGGCGCAGACAGCCTCTCCCTGATGATGAATAGACAACATGATCCGTGAAGCTTCATCCTCAGACTTTCTAAACAGACTGCAGAGCAGGTCAACCACAAACTCCATGGGCGTATAATCATCATTGAGCATAATGACCTTATACATTGGCGGCTTTTTTAGCTGCGGTTTTTCTGTTTGGATTTCAGGTCTCTGAATCGTTGGCATATCCATAGCGGGAATTTTAGTGTCTTTGGCGATAGAGTGCGAGTGTTGATAGATATGAATAAGCGCCTCCATACACTTATTCGTGACGTATAGGAAAAACGTGGTTTCACCTTTACTCACAAAATCAACCGCTTACGCGAATAATTTTGGCGGCCCGTCCATGGGCCGAACGGATGCACGGCATCCTTCAGGAGAAAATGATGGCAGAACTGAAATGTATTCTTTGGGATGTAGACGGCACACTGGCCGATACGGAACGAGATGGTCACCGTGTTGCATTTAATATGGCTTTTGAGGAGGCAGGGCATGACCGAAACTGGGATGTACCAACCTACGGGGAACTGCTTGCCGTAACCGGCGGAAAAGAGCGTATCAAATTTGATATTGAACGCGGTGGTATGCCGGATATGCCCTATGAAGAGATTGCAGGCCTGCATGCTCGCAAAACCGAACATTATCAGAGCTTGATTGCTGAGGGACGCATCCCGTTGCGTCCGGGTGTTCGACGCCTGCTTGAAGAGGCTTATGAGGCGGGCATTACACTGGGTGTTTCAACCACGACAACACCATCAGCGCTTGATGCCCTGATCGAACACTCATTAGGGCGTGAATGGTTTGACCGTTTTGCCGTGCTGGCTGCTGGCGATATCGTGCCGGCCAAAAAACCTGCACCTGATATCTACACCTATGCGATGGAGCAGCTGGGTGTCTCTGCTGAGAACACCATTGCTCTTGAGGACTCAGAGAATGGCTGGAAATCGGCCAGTGCAGCCAAGCTGAAGTGTGTTATCACGGTTAATGATTACACCCAGCTGCATGACTTTGGCGGCGCTGATCTAGTGGTATCCGGGCTCGGAGAACCTGATCATGATGGCGTCGTGCTCTTCTCCAATCCGCATGCGTTGAAGCTTCACCACGTACAGCTTAAACATCTTCAGGCAATCATGAATGGCTAATATCGCTAAACCCTCGCTGTTCGATACCCATTGCCATATCGACTTCCCGCATTTCGATGAAGATCGTGATGCGGTGTTTGAGCGTATGGCTGAAGAGGGCATTGATTACAGCGTAGTGGTGGCTGTGGAGTATGATCATGTCCCAAAGCTTCGCGCTCTGGCTGAGTCGCGGCAGAATGTCTGGTTCTCCGTAGGCATTCACCCCAACCATGAGGTTGATCATGAGCCGACCCTTGAGTGGCTCTGTGATGTGGCAGAACATCCCAAATGCGTTGCAATTGGGGAAACCGGCATGGATTTCTACCGCCACCATGTTGAACCTGAACTTCAGGAGGCTCGTTTTCGTACCCATATCAGCGCAGCACAGAAGCTCGATAAACCGGTGATTGTGCATAACCGTGATGCCGACGAAGCCTCAGTTCGAATTCTTAAAGATGCAGGGATTGAAAAGTGTGGCGGCATTATGCACTGCTTTTCAGCCGATTGGGTTACCGCCAAAGCCGCACTGGATATGGGCATGTATATCTCATTCTCCGGCAACGTCACATTCAAGAACAGTCAGCAGCTACGCGATGTGGCTGTCAGAGTGCCGGATGACCGCCTGTTGATTGAAACCGATGCACCATACCTTGCACCTGTACCCAAGCGCGGCAAACGCAATGAGCCGACCTATGTGAAACATGTTGCAGAGTGTCTTGCCGAGGTGAAGGGCATTTCCATCCAGGCTCTGGCTGAAATATCGACTCGCAATGGCCTGAAAGTCTTCGGCATCTGACTTTTTAATGCAAAACCTGTTCGATGCCATTCCTGAAAAGCTGCCGGAAGAGCTTATTGAAGTGATTGCCGGTAGCGGGGATCTGCGCATCGAGCGCATTGTTTCGCATGGTCACAGCTCACCGGAAGGCTTCTGGTATGATCAGGATCAGGATGAGTTTCTACTTCTTCTGGAAGGGGAGGCGGAGCTGGAGCTTGAGGATGACCTCATGCATCTGAAAAGAGGGGACTGTTTAACCATCAGGGCCCATCAAAGGCATCGGGTAAAATGGACTGCTCCCAATCAATCTACCATCTGGCTTGCTGTTCACTTTGACGACCATCACGGCGATACTGTTAAGAGTTCCTAAGGCTGAATGGTCTCTCTAATCAACTGGCTTAACTTGGAAATCGCAAACGGCTTTGACAACACTTCACCCATATCACCGTCCACTAATGTTCCCTTAGAATCATGGCCGGTTGCAAAGAGAATTTTAGCTTCAGGGTCAATCTCCAAAATCTTTTTGGCTGCATCCACGCCACCCATTTTTGGCATAACCAGATCCAGAATGGTGAGTTGAATCTGTTTCGAATGCTCTCTGAATACTCTCACGGCTTCTTCTCCGTTAAAGGCAGTTAAAACCCTATAGTTAAGCTGCTTCAACACCTCACGGCCTGTTTCCAGAATAACTTCCTGATCATCAACCAGAAGGATGGTCTCTCCATCACCTTTTTTGATTTCGCTCAATGGATCAAAAACGTCGGTTTCATCATCCGCCTTAGCCAAAGGAAAGTAGAGATGAAATGCCGTGCAGCATTTCTCCTGACTCTCTACCTCAATGAAGCCGTTATGTGACTTAACTGCTCCATAAACCATTGCCAGCCCCAGACCGCTTCCTTCACCCACCTCTTTGGTGGTATAAAAGGGTTCAAACAGGTGCGGCTGGATCTGTTCGGGAATTCCACAGCCGTTATCGTAAACAGTAAGGCAGGCGAAATCCGCTTTGTTTGGCTGAATCTGATGGCGCTCCATGAACTCACTGTCAGCATGAAACTTTTTCAGCTTGATAATGATCGTTGGTTCTATGGCATCATTTACAGCATGTCTTGCATTGTTGATAAGATTAATAAGCACCTGTTGGAGTTGTGATGGATCCGCTTGAATAACCAGAGACTCCGGTGTCAGCTTTGTTTCAATCATAATATTTTTGGGGATGACTGCACGATGGAGCTTTATGGCCTCCTTAATAAAGTCTGCCAGGAGAACAGGCTTAATTTTAATTGGGGTTTTGCGGGCAAAGGCAAGAAGTTGCTGGATCATTTCAGAGGCGTGGAAAGCCAGCTTCTCTACATGATCAAGTTGTGAAGATGGATTGGCGTTCTCGTGTAGAGCCATCTTGGCGAGAAAAACATTTCCGGTAATCCCTGCCAGCGTATTGTTGAAATCATGCGCGATACCACCAACCAGCGTGCCAATCGCCTCCAGCTTTTGTGCCCGCATCAGTTGCTCTTCGAGCATCAGCTTTTCGGTAATATCCTTGATGGTAACCAGAATAGAGGCGTCGCCATCATATGGGATCATGACCGATGATGTTTCGGCTGCAAATGCATTGCCATTTCTCGTTAATAGTTTTTCATTGATAAATGGGGTTTCACCTCCGGTCAGATAGAGATTCTCAGTCCGTTTTAAAGCAGTCTGATAGGAGTCGGGGTGAACAAGGCTAAGGAAAGGGTGTCCAACCAGGCCGTTTTTTGAATCTCTATCACAGAAAAGATCAATTGCTGCTCTATTGGCAAAGACGATTCTTCCATGTTGATGAACAATAATTCCTTGAGGAGCATTCTGAATGGCTGAGAAGTAGAAGTTTCCCATTTCGACCACTTGATGGTGAATGATCTCTTTCTCCGTCTTGCCGAGAAGCTGTTTGAGTCTGGTTTCACTTTTTATCAGTTGCCGAATCAGATAACGGGTAAGGTTATGGAAATAGCTCGAGCGGGAGACGATGCCAAGAATAGCGTTAGATTCATCTGTCACCACCAGGTGGTGGATGCCATGTCCATGCATTTTAATCAGCGCTTCCTGTGACGTCGCTTTACCAGCGATTGTAATAACAGGCTGTGACATAATCTTTTCGGATTCAATGGAGACCGGTGTGTTATTGCTGATCAGAGCTGGAATATCGCGCTCCGTTATGATTCCGACAGGCAACCCCTTACGCTCAACCACAACACTGCCAATCTTTTCATTGTGGAAAAGCTGCATGATTTCAGAGAGCGGCGTTTCATCATTCACCGTGGTAACAGGCGTCATCATAATCTCTGCAACTGTCTGCATGCGCATCAGATCAATGGAGCCGAGCGATTGCATAATATCGGTTTCGGAGATGATGCCTGACAGCTGGTCGTTCTCATCAACAATTGGAATATGGCGAATACTGTTTTGGATCATCAGATCAAAGGTATCAAGAAGGGTTATCTCTTCGTGGCTGGTGATAAGCTCTCTGGTCATGATTTTAGAGACGGGTTGATCCAGAGTTACATGATTTTCCTGAAAAAGAGATAATAGATCACGTGTTGTCAGAATTCCGACAGGTTTTTTATGCTCACATACCAGAATACAGTTAATTTTTGACCGGTCCATCAACTGCATGGCGCTGTTGATGCCGGTGTCGGGTGCTACCTGAACAACATCGCGCGATATATGTTCTTTAATCGACTGGTAGAGCATCTATGTCTCCTCATTTCAGAGTCTTGCCCTTCCCAAGTATTATAGCAGAGAACCATAGCGATAATGGTTCCAAAGTGAATCAGTTGTTTCGTTTGGCCCGGAAGAATGATCTCAGCAGCTCACCACACTCACCCGCCAGAACTCCAGAGGTGATTTCAGGCTGATGGTTTAGCCGTTCATCACTCAGAACAGCGGAGAGCGACTCTACAGCTCCGGTTTTAGGATCTGCTGCGCCATAAACAACTCGTCCAATGCGGGCATGAACAATAGCTCCGGCACACATCGTACATGGCTCAAGCGTGACATAGAGCGTGGAGCCGGTGAGGCGATAGTTTTTAATCGCTTCACAGGCCATGCGGATGACCCGCATCTCTGCATGCGCTGAGGCATCATGTGTAGTAATCGGAGCATTGCAGGCGGTGAACACCTGCCCATCCACAGTGACCAGCACGGCGCCTACAGGTACTTCGCCATTTTCCGCTGCAATTTCGGCATGTTGAAGTGCTAACTTCATGTAGGAAATATCGGATTTTTTACTCATAAAAGGTTACCGTCTGCTGCTTCTTGGGTCATAGCGGTCACGCAGGCCTTCGCCGAGAAGGTTGTACCCCAACACAGTAATCAGAATAGCCAGACCTGGATAGACAGAGAGCCACCATGCAATCTGAATATTATCTTTTCCCTCGGTCAGCATATTGCCCCATGAGGGATCGGGTGGCTGTACACCCAGCCCCAGGAATGAGAGACCGGACTCAATCAGTACCGCACCGGCCACACCCAGTACAGCAGAGACAAGGACAGGCCCCATGGCATTGGGCAACATATAGCGCCAGATCAGCTGAAAGGATGAGATTCCCAGACTCTCTGCAGCCATGATGAATTCACGCTTACGAAGCGATAGAAACTCTGCCCGTACCAGACGTGTTACACCCATCCATGAAGTCAGACCGATCACAATCATGATATTCCAGATGGAGGGTTCCAGAAACGCAATGACTGCCAATATAAGAAAAAAGGTTGGGAAACAGAGAACCATATCGGTTGCCCGCATTAGCAGGGCATCAGCTTTGCCACCAAAATGACCGGCAATAGCACCCAAACAGATGCCTATCAGCAGGGATATCCCCACAGCTACAAAACCAACTGCAAGCGATACCCGGGCCCCGTAGAGCATACGGGTCAATACATCACGCCCCAATGTATCGGTGCCGCACCAGTGCGCCCATGAGGGGGGGAGGAGAATATCACGCACATTGATCATGGACGGGTCATAGGGCGCAATCCACGGCGCCAGAAGTGCAGAGAGAGCGACCAGAGAGACGATCAGTCCACCCATAAACAGCAACGGTTGAGTAAAAATGCTTTTCTTCATGAACCGCTACCATGATGAATTCTCGGGTCGGCCCATGCATAAGAGAGGTCAGCCAGAAGATTGCCGATCAGGGTCAGTACGGCACCGATCACGGTTATGCCCATCACCAGAGGATAATCACGCGACAGCACAGCCTCATAAAAAAGCAGCCCCATACCTGGAATAGAGAAGAGTTGTTCAACAATGACAGAGCCGCCGATCAGCCCCGGAATGGAGAGTCCCAACAGGGTAATGATCGGAAGAAGCGCATTTTTCAACGCCAGTCGATATCGAATCTTCTGTTCTGAAATCCCCATAGCGCGTGCTGTGGTGACGTAATCGGATCGGATAACATCAAGCATGCCGCTACGCATAAAGCGGCTCATGCCGGCCAGTCCACCTATTGCAGATACAAACACCGGCAGAATCAGATGTTTGAGCAGATCGAGCTGCCGCTCCCAGAATCCCATCTGAAGCCAGCCATAGTCGTGAATGCCGGAGATCGGCAGTAGATTCGAATTCACGCCCAGCGCAATCATCAGCAACAGGCCAAGCCAGAAGGAGGGGATGGCAAAACCGATGAATACAAAAATGGTCATGCCTCGGTCAAACCATGAATTCTGACGCACTGCAGATGCAACACCGATCGGAATAGCAACGGCAAGAATCAGAAGCATGGCAAGGATGTTGATCCATAGGGTAACAGGCAGGCGTTCTGCCACTTTGTCGAGCACAGGCCGGCCATCCGATGAAAAAGAGGTGCCAAAATCCAGAATTACCAGTCTTTTCATCCAGTTCCAGTACTGCTCATAAAGCGGTTTATCAAGGCCATAGTGCGTTCGAAGCCGCTCTATATCCTGAGCTGAAACCTTGGGGTTGAACTCATTGCCGATAACACTCGGCTCACCGGGTGCCAGATGCATCATACCGAAAGAGATGATGGTGATACCGATCAGAAGGGGGATCATTCCGGTGATGCGTTTTAGTATATACTGCTTCATGTACGGCCAACTGTAGAGAATAAACCAGCCGTAGAGAAGAAAGCCGATGGTCTGAGCCTCTTGTTATTCATTTCGTCGGCAGCTAATTTTTCAAACATATGGGCCACCATCACGATCATCACCATGACCCGAGCCATTCGGGAAATGACCATCTGAATGCCGCACTGGCACTGACAGCTCTGTTTGCAGTGGTTGAACTTGCAGGCGGACTTATCTCAGGTTCACTGGCACTACTGGCTGATGCCGGGCACATGGTTTCCGATGTTGCAGCACTTGCCATCGCTTCCGTCGCCTCATATATCGCCAGAAAGCCTGCACACAGAGGGATGACCTATGGTTATGGCCGGGCCAGAATTATTGCAGCCCAGGTCAATGGCCTTGCACTCTGTTTTCTGGCTGGCTGGATTGCCTGGGAGGCCGTTGGCCGGATACTTTCACCCCCCGAAGTTGACGGCTCTATTATGCTTGTCATCGCATTTATCGGCCTGATAGTTAACCTGATTGTGCTGCGTTGGCTGCATGGTGTCGATGGCAAACAAACCGATCTGAATTCCCAGGCTGCTTACTGGCACGTGCTTGGCGACGCATTGGGCTCTATCGCTGCATTAATTGGCGGCGCGGTTATTCTTACTACCGGCTGGATGCTGATTGATCCGCTTCTCTCATTTCTTGTCAGCGGCCTGCTGGCCTGGGGTGGCTGGCGGCTGATTCGCCAGACCACATTTGAGCTGATGGAGGCCGTTCCTGATGATATTGATATCGACAGCATTGAAACCAGCTTGTGTCAGATCGAAGGTGTTTGCGGTATCCACCATATCCACATCCGCAGATTGCCCAGTGGTGAATTGGCCATCTCCGCTCATGTTGATTGCGAAAAAATATCTCACTGGAGCGATATATTAACCGAACTTGATGAGTGCGTGGCAGGATTTGGTATTACACACGCAACCTTTCAGCCGGAAGAGGGGCGGTGCAGCTCAGTGGAATCTCCCTGTCATTGAACTTTCAGTGAAGTTATTGACGATCTAAAACCTTACATTGCTTCTCTGTATATGATCAGTCAGGTCGGTTAGGGTGTCGCCCGTCAAGGATCACCTGAAAAACATGGAAGCATTTTTTCAGTTGGATCAACCCGATGGAGGTCTCATGAAAGAGTCGAGCACGCAGGCAGAAGCTACCACAATGGATGCCAGGCAACCTTTTCCGAATTCTAAAAAGGTCTATATTGAAGGCTCTCGTGCTGATATCCGGGTGCCTATGCGCGAAATTTCACTGACGCCAACCACCACCAGTGAAGGCATTGAAGAGAATCACCCCATCCTTATCTATGACACTTCCGGTCCTTATACCGATCCTGATGTTGAGCTTGATCTGCAAAAAGGGCTGCCCGATGTGCGCAGGACATGGATAGAAGAGCGTGATGATACACTGTTTCTAACCGGTCTCTCTTCAAGCTACGGCAATGAGCGTCGTGATGATGAAAGCCTGGATCATCTGCGTTTTGAACATCTAAAGCATCCCCGTAAAGCCAAGATCGGAAAAAATGTTTCCCAGATGCATTATGCACGTCAGGGTATCATTACCCCTGAAATGGAGTACGTGGCCATTCGCGAAAACCAGCGCCGCGAACATCTGCGCGAAATCACCAAGCAGCATCCGGGTGAATCATTCGGAGCCAGCATCCCGCATGTGATCACAGCTGAGTTTGTGCGTGATGAAGTGGCACGTGGACGGGCCATCATACCTGCCAACATCAACCATCCCGAGCTTGAGCCGATGATTATCGGACGCAACTTTCTGGTAAAAATCAACGGTAATATCGGCAACTCAGCCGTCACCTCATCCATTGATGAAGAGGTTGAGAAGATGGCATGGGCAACCCGTTGGGGTTCAGACACCATTATGGATCTCTCCACCGGCAAAAATATCCATGAAACACGCGAATGGATCATCCGTAACTCGGCCGTTCCAATTGGCACAGTGCCAATCTATCAGGCACTCGAGAAGGTCAATGGCGTTGCAGAAGACCTGACCTGGGAAGTATTTCGCGACACATTGATTGAGCAGGCAGAACAGGGTGTGGACTACTTCACCATCCATGCAGGTGTGCTGCTGCGTTATGTGCCGCTTACGGCCAAGCGTCTGGCAGGCATTGTATCGCGTGGTGGTGCGATCATGGCCAAATGGTGTCTGGCACATCACGAGGAAAACTTCCTTTACACTCACTTTGAAGATATCTGCGAAATCATGAAGGCGTATGATGTCTCTTTCTCTCTTGGCGATGGTCTGCGCCCCGGTGCAATTGCCGATGCCAATGATGAAGCCCAGTTTGGCGAACTGCGCACATTGGGTGAACTTACCCAGATTGCCTGGAAGCATGATGTACAGGTGATGATTGAGGGGCCGGGCCATGTGCCGATGCATATGATCAAAGCCAACATGGACGAGCAGCTCAAACACTGCGATGAAGCGCCGTTTTATACACTCGGGCCTCTGACCACCGATATTGCTCCAGGTTATGACCATATCACATCAGGTATTGGTGCTGCACAGATCGGCTGGTATGGCTGTGCGATGCTCTGTTATGTCACACCGAAAGAGCATCTGGGATTGCCGAACAGAGATGATGTGAAGGCAGGCGTAATCACCTACAAGATTTCTGCTCACGCGGCAGATCTTGCCAAGGGACACCCCGGTGCACAGCAGCGCGATGATGCACTCTCCAAGGCGCGTTTTGAGTTCCGCTGGGATGATCAGTTCAATCTCAGTCTTGATCCGGATACCGCACGCGCATTCCATGATGAGACCATGCCAAAAGAGAGCGGCAAGGTGGCACACTTCTGCTCCATGTGCGGTCCAAAATTCTGCTCCATGAAGATTACGCAGGATGTACGTGATTATGCCAAAGAGCATGGGTTTGATGATGCTGAGAAAGCTATCGAGACCGGCATGGCTGAGCAGTCTGAGGAGTTCACCCGTCAGGGAAGTGAAATCTACCATAAGGCATAGTTTTTCTGCGTTTTGACTTGCCGATTCTCACATTGAATCTATGATAGAAGTATAGAAGCAGCCCAAGGACGGGCTGCCAAAATTGGCGGCATCCACTGCTGATTTTGTGAGCGAAAGCGAAATCGCATTTTTGCTTTTGCGCTTAAGATCAATAGCAGGAAGCTATTGATCGCATCTAACAAACCGGAGTAAGCCATGACTACTGCGCTCGATATCATGAATTCCAAAGCTCCATACTGCCAGATTGATACCCCCGTTCAGGAGATTATTCGGCGTTTTGCTGCTGAGGATGTAACGGGCATGCTTGTAGTGGATGAAGAGAGGCACCTCTTTGGCATTATCACAGAGTCCGATCTCATCGATCAACAGGCGAGTCTTCATATCCCTACGGCCATGGCTATTTTCGATATGGTGATTCCCATTGGAGAAGATCGTTTCGAGCATGAACTGGAACGGATGCAGGCGATGACAGCAGAGGATCTGATGGCTACCGAGGTAAAAACTGTATCGCCGGATAGTAAAGTCGATGAGATCGCATCCCTGATGAGTGAGGGTAGCGTTCACCATCTTCCGGTGGTGAAGGATAATAAGATTGAAGGGCTGATCTCCAGACATGACCTGATCAAAGCCCTCGCAAAGAGCCAGAGATAACCGCAAAACAAGATGACTCAAATACGATTGGAGAATGAGGCGGCAACCGTTGCCTTCGCTCAGAAATTAGCTAATGAGATCAGGCCGGGGCAGGTGATTGCCCTGTCAGGTGAACTTGGTGCTGGTAAAAGCGTGTTTGCCCGCGCCCTGATGCGTGCACTTGGCGTTACCGATGAAGCGCTGCCCAGCCCAACCTTTGCACTGATCCAGACCTATGATGGCATGAATTGTCAGGTATCCCACATGGACTGGTATCGCCTTGATGATGCCGAGGAAATTGAGATGCTCGGTGTGCGCGACTATTTCCAACCGCCATGGATATCGATCATTGAATGGCCTGAACGCGCACCTTCGATTCTTCCTTCCGATGCCATCCGCATCGAGATAAAAACAGACTCTGACGATTTCGAACTTCGGTTTTTATCCCGAAGTTGAACGACTGCTTTCAGCCAAAAGCGGCGGACATTCAGGTAGTTAGAAACTGAAAACAGATTCTCAATTGTACCGACGTCATCGTTAAGATATAGATGATTCGATTTATTAATCATTATGATTATATCTTTATGCTTTTTATCAATCATTCTACCTTCGATAATTCCACCCTTTAGGGCATACTGCCAAGTAAGAAGCAGGAGAGTTCGAAACGTGGAATGAATGGCACTTGTGGGCATGATCATCTCATGAAGTTCAATCCGAATGACCTCGCCACGTGGAAGAGGGACATGGTAGAACTGACGGGTCTTATGTGCGGGGGTATGAAATGAACAGCTATGTAAAACCATCTAGAACAACAGGAAGGAGCGTAAAATGAGTATTAACATCACATGGCTAGAAAAAAATTTCTTTAAAAGGGAATTGGGCGAAGCAGAAAGGGAATTGCTGGGTGAAATGAAAGAATCTCGACACCGGCAGGCGGATCGAATCATTGCGACGGGACAGAAAGGTGGAAATCTTTACATCATCTACGCAGGAAAAGTGAGTGTTGAAATGATAGATGATAAAGGTGCCCCGACGCACATGGGTGATGTCGATGAGGGGAATGTTCTTGGGGAGATGAGTTTTCTAAACGACAAACCTGTAAGTGCTGACGTAACTGCCAAGGATAGTACGGTAGTCTACATCATGTCTAAAGAGCTTTTTCTTAAGATTATGGAAAGCGAAAAAGAGCTGGCAATAGAAATCTTCGAGAAAATTCTCAGTTCAACAAGCCATGTAATTCTTAATCTAAACTATAAATTGCTGCCATTCATTCGTGTGGTAAGTGAGAAGGTCAAAAATATCCCTCTCATTATCAAGTTGATCCCAGTGATTTTCACTCTGCTTTATGTACTGGGTTTCTTGTACATCTCATACAAGGACTTTGATTATGGTGGGTGAAATAAACCACATATATTCAGAAACCGATCACAAGAGTATTACTGTTTCAGACCAAGAGACTGTTTTGCAGTCATCGCTAAACGCAGGCATCAATCATACGCATGCCTGTGGAGGAAAAGCGCGCTGTTCCACCTGCAGAATTAATGTTCTCGAAGGGCTGGGTAATTGTAAGCCGAGAAACAAAGCTGAAGAAAAAATGAAAACCTTGTTAGGTTTGCCTGATGATATTCGTCTTGCGTGTCAGACAAAAATCAAAGGCGATATTAAAATAAGACGGTTAGTTATTGATGATCTGGATACTCAAATCATAAGAGATCAATTGGCCACTCATGATGATAATTCACTGGGCCGAGAAAAAGATATTGCTGTCTTGTTTACTGACTTGGCCAACTACACTGAATTTGCTGAGTCACTTCCTGCATATGATGTTGTGCACGTTCTTAACCGCTATTACCTGACCATGAATAAAATTGTATCGGATAATAATGGAGTTATCAGTGATGTTGCTGGTGACGGGATGTTGATCCTTTTTGGTGCATGCAATAAAAAACATGGTCTAGTCATGGATGCAATAAATACTGTGCAGGCTATGAGGGGTGAGCTGAATATCTTTAATGAGTACCTTGAGAAAATGTATGACCGCTCTTTTGGATTAAGAGCAGGAATCAACTATGGAGCAGCGATTATTGGCCACTTTAGCACTGGGCCAATGAGTAAAGTTGCAGCAATTGGAGATTCAGTGAATTTGGCCAGCAGAATAGAACAAGCCAACAAACAGTTTGGCTCTCAGCTTTTGATTTCAGAATCCGCATATAAACATGCAAGCGAGCATGTGAAAATATCTGGCCGACATGAGACAGCCTTAAAAGGGAAAGCTGGCATCTACTCCTTATATGAAGTTTTGTTATAGCGGTTTTTTCTACTGTTGTATGACGTGAATCCAGCTTTATTCTGAATGTCCACTTTTGGCCGAAAGAAGACATCCGAACTCCCTGCATGCAGACAAGAAAGAAATCACAAGCCAGAGTTAGGGGGTTATGCCCCAATCCATATCCAAAGAGACTATTCGTGAACTAACCTCAAAGCACGGCTTTGAGCTGTGCAGCTTTGCGCGCCCTGAGGTGAAGGCACTGCATCAGGATAGCTACAAGGCATGGGTTGAGGCCGGGATGCATGGCGATATGGCTTATATGGCCGAGGAGACACGCCTGGAGCGCCGTAAGCAGCCTGAAAGCATGCTGGAGGGAATCAGGTCGGTTATATCAGTAGGGATGAGGCATACATCGCCACCCTATTCGCTGGAAGATGCGGAGTCGGACAAGGGCAGGGGAGTGATTGCCGCCTATGCACATGGCGACGACTACCATGAAGTGATGAAAAAGCGGTTGAAGAGCCTGGCGCGCGATCTGGATGAGCTGTTGGGCACTCACGATCAACGGGTCTATGTAGACACTGCACCGGTATTGGAACATGCACTGGCAGAGCAGGGCGGTCTTGGCTGGCAGGGAAAACATACACTTACCATCAACCGCGAACAGGGCTCATACCTGATGCTGGGTGAGATTTTCACCACAGCCGAAATTGAACCGGATGCACCTGCCGAGTTTCATTGCGGAACATGCACTGCCTGTATCAATGTATGTCCGACCAAGGCGATTGTTACCCCCTTCGTGGTTGATGCACGGCTTTGCATATCTTATCTAACTATCGAATATAGAGGCTTTATTCCGATTGGTCTTCGCCCAATGATGGGCAATCGAATATTCGGCTGTGACGACTGCCAGATGATCTGCCCATGGAATCGCAAGAGCGAAACAGTGACACTGGATCACCTGCAACCGCGCAGAGAAAATGTTCTACCCCGGCTTGGTGAACTCTTTGAACTTGATGATGAAGCCTTTCGGCAGCAATTCCGCAAGTCTCCAATCAAAAGACCTGGCAGGGCCGGGCTACTTCGCAATGTGGCTATAGCTATGGGAAATTCAGCTGATCGGAGTTATCTACCGTTGCTGATCAACGCTCTGGACGATAGTGAGCCTCTGATTCGTGGTCATAGTGCCTGGGCTTTGGCTCAGATTATTCAGGAAAATCCGCAATCATCGGATGGGGAAATTGTTTCAAAACTGGAGTATCATGCTGCTCACGAATCAGATGGCGAAGTTGCGAAAGAGATTCATTCTGCCATCACTACCCTTGGAGAGAGATCATGAGCACACCAAAAGCCTTTATTTTTGACCTGGATGGAACACTGGTCGATGCACTGCCTGATATTCAGGCCAATGCCAACAGGGCATTGAAACAGTGTGGATACGACTTTCAGATGACACTGGCAGAGACCCAGCCTCATGTAGGCGGCGGAGCACAGAAGCTTGCCTCCAACGTATTGGGTAAACCAATGGACGATCCGGCCACGATGGATCTCTATCACGCCTTTGCAGATATATATGAAAAACACCCAGCCGATCATGGCGGCCCATTTCCTGGTGTGATGGATACCCTCAATGCTTTGCGCGACAAAGGCATTCCAATGTCTGTTGTAACAGCCAAGCCTGCCAAGGCGCGTGTGAAGGTGCTGGATGCGATGGGACTGACTCCATACCTGACACTCGCACTTTCGCCTGAAGATGGCTTTGCCAAGAAGCCTGCACCGGACATGTTGATCGAGTGCTGCCGGGCTATGGGCGTAGAGACTGCTGACACAGTTATGGTCGGTGATACACGTTTTGATGTGGAGGCGGGCTTTGCTGCCAACTGCCGCACTGTCGCGTTTGCCGAACACGGTTATCAGGATGTGCCGGAAGAGTATGCGGATCGTGTAGTAAGCCTGCCGAATTTCACGGATTTGTTAAAACTTCTCGATGACTAAAAAAATCACCGGCATCTACGGCATCCTGCCATCTGACTTGGAGACGGATGATCTGCTACAGCGTGCTGAGGCGGCTCTGAAGGGTGGTGTGAGGACACTGCAGTTCCGGGATAAAAAACAGGGATTCAAGGATTCCCTGAAGCGTGGAAAGGCGCTCAGAGAGCTTACGGCGCGTTACGACGCCAAACTGATCGTTAACGACTCCATTCAGCTTGCTCAGGAGACAGGAGCCGATGGTGTACCCCTTGGCAAAGATGATATCGAGAACCTAACCGTGCTCCGCCATGATGCTGGTAGTGACCTTGTTCTTGGCGTTACCTGCCGTGCAGATGCCGCCTTTGGAAAGCATGCAATGGAGAGTGGGGCGGACTACCTCTCATTTGGAGCGGTGTTTCCAACCGCTAGCAAGCCTGAAGTGCCAACCATTGGACTGGCTCGACTGCAGAAGGCCAGACAGATGTTTCCTGATGCTAATATTGTGGCTATTGGTGGCATCACTGTTGAAGCCATCAGTGCAGTTAGGAGCACAGGTGTTGATAGTGCAGCTGTGATCTCTGGTCTTTTTGCTTCTGATGATATTGAATCAACTGCCAGAACAATGTGTGATGCGTGGGGTGGTTAAACCGTGACTTCTCATAAGGAAAAACTGATCAGCAGTGTATTGAAGTTTGACTGGAAATTTCTGGTTAAGCTTTTCCTGAGTGGGTTATTTACCTCCATCGGTATTTACCAGCATATGGGCAGTGAGAAACTGGAGCTGGCACTGGCAGCGCTGATTTTCGTTCCGATCCTTGGCATTATCTTTACTTATCTGAAACGGGATATGAGTGAACAGGCCATTCGACTCACCATTATTTCGCTGGCCACGCTGTTTGTACTGATCACCAGTGAACTCTCAATTTTCCTGGCGCTGGCATTTTTTATGATGCTT
>Ga0316187_10001726_pt1 | contig 19092 bp, 14 predicted proteins | sample CroRivburrow1_MG_FD_204927 | JGI IMG/M metagenome (GOLD analysis project Ga0316187, IMG submission 204927) | Coastal sediment microbial communities from Maine, United States - Cross River worm burrow 1 | ecosystem: Environmental > Aquatic > Marine > Coastal > Sediment | place: USA: Maine...
AATCCAACCGGACCCCTTGACCGTTCCAGCCGCATCAGACGTAGTATGGTCAATTGCAATTGGCTCTGGGAAGAAGAATGAATCGGACCATCCGCCAAAAGCCCTGTGTCTGAATAACACTCCGCTACCATCTATGGCAATCGCAGTTGAGATGGTTCCGTTGCTTCCACCGCTCATTGGTACTGGATATCCACCAGATGCGCCAACCGTTGCTGGACTAACTTGACCTTGTGATGTCATCCAGGCCGTATATGGACTATTGAGGTACCACGAACCGACTGTTGAGGTTGAATCGACTGCAACTACATGTACTGCTGGCGGTGTCGCTGGGTCGGCCCACGTTTGTCCAAGCTTTACATCATAGGCTTCGATTGCACCGTTAAAGTCTTTAGCGGCAGTCGTCGTTCTACATGCAAAGAATCCACGCGCAACGACTCCAGATGGAGCCCATCCAGCACCAGTAGTTTTGCCTAATACTGTATAGCAACCAGAACCGTTATACCTATGTACACAGTGAACATGCCCGACTCTATCCATCGAGGTGTCAAAGTTGTTATGAATAGAAAAGTCGTCAACTGGGAAAGCAAGGGCAGGCGCACTCCATGTAACTCCAGAGTCACTGGAAACTATGTAGTCAACTTCCTGTGTACCGCTCGCATATAGACAGACTAGCTTCCCATCGTTTGGGTCTTGCCAATATGACCTTCCCCAACTTGGAAATGCTAATCCAGACCCACTTGCTGCAATAATACTGCTCACTATGTATCCTTACTAATTAGGGTTATTTGGTGGCAAGACTTTTACGCCTGGGAAGTTTGCCTTAAGTAACGCTTGCTTTAGATTATCAACGACTGCTCTTAATTCCTCAGTGTCACCCATTACTGGAAGCAATGCGGCGCGTAATGAAGCTCCAAGACTCTCGTCTATCTTATAATTTATCTGACCAGTAATATCGGCCTTTAGCTTTATGTCATCAACTTGAATCATCGTTTCTGAAAATCTTTGCGCTCCAGCTATTAATGTTTCATTCATCTTTTCTGCTGCACCTTTGCCACCATCGACGAATGCCTGTTTGAGAGTTTCGCCAGTTTCATCACTCATAATCGAACCGTTAAAGCGTTTCTTTGCGGCCCTATCAAGTGCACTAATGATGTTGTCGGCACGCTTCTCTTCTGCTGCCTTTTTCCTCTTGTCGGACTCTGCCTGTGATAGCAACGCTGCATCGGCAGTCTTGTTCGTTACTTCCTTTATACCAGTTACAAGTTCCTCGCCCAAGACCTGAATGATTTTCTTCTTGGTCTCGGCTGAAATCTTGTCTTGCTCCTTTGCTAACCTCTCTGAAATCTCAATGAATCGGTCGAGTACATTTGCAGCTTGACCCCTCGTGCTTATACTACGGGCGGCTCCAGTAAATCCTGCACCAGTTAGGAATCTTTGAGTTTGCTCAACATCTATGTTTCTACGGCCTCGCGAGCCCTCTCCTCTTAGTCGGCGGGCACGGTCGATAAAATCATTTTGGTTAGTTGGGTCATCACCAAGAGTTTGTCTAAACCTACCAACAGTATTTCTTTGAAATGAATCATCTCTAAATAGACGACGTGCTATTTGACGACCACCAGTAGCGTTGTTCGCAAATCCTCGTCTACCAAGCTTTTCTAGTTCAGCCAACCTATTCTTTTCGACTCTTGTTAGTTGTCCACCGGTCTTTGTTCTCTCCTTTATCTCTCGTATTTCGTCTGAGACAAATTTGTTGCGTCCAGAAAAACCTTCAACTCCAAGTGCACGAGAGAAACCGCTGATGTTCGTTTTCTGTTTTGTCAGCCCCCCTCTTAGGTCGCCAATTCTTTCTTGTACTGCGCCGCCGCCAACGTTTTTAAGACCAACACCACGCTGCCTTTTTGTTGCCTCTATATTTGCATCAACCACAGTTGTAGAGTTGCCAAGTGATGATGTAAACTTGCTTATTGCAGAAATACTCTTTTCTAAATTCTTTCTTTCAGCTTCGATTACTGTATTTAGCTTTTCTCTTTCAACCTTATTGGTCTTGGTTGCAGCAAAATCTCTACCCAAGAATGAATTAAATGACCTTTTGACATCTTCGGCTGCTTTTTTTAACTGCTCAGCACTATCTATGCCTCCAAGTGTTGTTCCGCCTCGTGTTGGAGCTAACTTTCCTAATACCCCCGCTAATTTATCAACAAACTTACTATTCTGTCTATCAAGCTTACTTGGGTCTATGCTTAAAGTAAGAACTCCAATTACAGCTTTAAGACCAAGCCTAAATTCTTTAGCAGCATTCTCTGACGCATCTTTAATGTTCGTTAGTATTTTAAACTGCCTATCTCTTTGTGCGACAGCCAATTTTGCATCAGATTGTGCTAGTTCCAATAAATTGCGTTGTACGGTGGCATCGAATTCAGCGAGTCCTACAAGCGCCCTTTGTCGTGCGTCAATCTCTCTTTGTAATCTAGTTTGAGAACGAGCTTCGTCATCTTGCCTAATTAAGTCGTCAGCTATTTCACCGATATTTTCGATTTGAACTCTGCTTAAGATTTGCTGAAGTTTCCTATTTCCAATGCCAGAAACAATATCGCTTCCTCCAGTCGATACTTTAGCCTCTACGCCAGAGAGAACCTTTCTAAGCGCATCTTGTCCACCCTCTCCAGAGTTACGTAAATTTTCAGACCTTTGTTGCAATGTTCTTAAACTCGACTCATTAATCTCAGTTATTCCACGGAAGAAGTTTGTTGCCGTTGCAATGTTATCGAGAGTTTCTTGAAACTTCTGTGGACTTTCAATTAACAAACGACCGAAGTCTTCTTGCTGAGTTCTCCTTAAACTATTAAGCTTTCTTTCTTCCGAATCTCTTCTCCGTAATATTTTTATTTCTTCGTTAAGAAGATTTTTTCTAACTTCAATCTCCCTACGCGTTTCTTTTATTCTAAGGTCGAACTGAGACCTTGCAGCCCTGCTTAATTCGCGAGAACGTGCACCTTCGGTGGTAGTATACTTTCGTCTCTCTTCAAGTATCTTTTCATCGGACTTAGATATCACGTTAGCAGACGCTTCTATTAGCGTCTTTACTGAAGCTGCAATCCCAGCGCCGCTACTAAACCTTTGTCCAAGTGTTGATTGTTGTGCTCTAAAAACTCGTCTTGTATTACTTAATTGCTGACTAGTACTCTCTACAAGTTCACTTAGCCTGGCTCCGATTCTTGCACCAGAACTCTCAAGAACACTAGAAACATTCTCAGAAGTTCTTGTTATGATTTCAGACGTTGCCTCACCAATAGTTTTAAAGATTGCGGCCAGGCCCTTTTGTTTACTAACTACATTCGAAAATGCTTTACTAACATTTTTGGATGCCTTTTCCCATGCTGATATCTGAGCCCTTGCAGCTTTGTTTGCACTAGTAAGAATAGTTTTTTGTTGCTTAATTAGTGCACTTAATCGTTTTACTCTAGTATCTGTTATTTTTTGTTCTTCGTCTTTAATCTGCTTCGCGATTTCCTTTTTGTCTCCACCGTCGCGTCGTGCCTGTTCTAGTCTCTTAATCCCATCTTCTGCTGCTGCGATTGCCCTATTGAAAGTTCCCTCATCTAGCTCAATCTTAAGTTCAAGTTCTGATGATGAACCACCAAGTCCAGATAGTGATATTGCATCACTCAACACTTGTTGTAACTTCAACTCATTGTTTATTTGTTGAAACTCTGCTTTTATACGACGACTAACGATAAGTCTTTGTTGAGCAGCTTCAAGCAGTTCAATCTCTGCTTGCTTAGTAGGAGTTAAAATCGCAAGCTCATCTCTTTTAAGCCTTACTGTATTCCGTTCAATTTTTGATGTAGCTTCGACAATCTCCTTAGCAGATAATCTCCCACTCAAGATGTCTTCTTCTAATTTCTTCCTTTCTCCAATCAAACGTATCGCAAGTTGCTCGTTTCGGTTTGAGTTTTCTCTATCCTTTGTCGCCTTAATAGCTCCTGCTTGTAGTGCCAATTCTGCACCAGCCGCCGCTCTAATCCCCACGAGTTTTTTCTTCTCTTCATCATCAAGTCGCCCAAGATTTTCTCTATTTATTAGGCTTTGCAAGCCTCCAAGGGCTTCAATATCCCTCTTAAGATTTTTTAATCTTTTTGATTGACCATCCAATCCGCGAATAGCCTCTGCATCAGCAAGTTTTGCAGTCTTTTTAATTCCACCTTGTGCACTATTGATTGCTGCAACGACTGCACCAACACTAGTTGCAGTACCGTCAACAACTCTAGCATTTTCCCTTTCAACCTCTTTAAGTCCCTCTCTAGTACCACGTACAATTCCACCCGTAGTAGCTCCAGCAATAGCACCAGCTAATGCACCCCATGGGCCAGCAGCAGAACCAGCAGCACCTCCAGCCACCGCATCCTGAAGTACTCCACCAGCGAATTCATTACCACTCGCTTGTGCAGCGGTTGCTGCCGCTCCAGCGGCTAGAAGTCCAGCTTGAACAGCACGTTGATTTCTAGCGTCCCTTGTAGCCTTAGCATTTCTTTCAGCAGCCCTAGCTGTAGCTTCAGTTACACCCTGTACTCTTTTACTCGATGATGCTATTTGGTCCAGCAATCCTCTTTGCTCACTAAGTAACCTGTTTATTTTGCTTTCACTGACATTGGATTTATTTCTTTCGATAGCAATTAGTTTTTCATTTGCTTTTATTTGAGATTTTATAGAGGACTGTTGTGCCAACTCTGCAACTATAGCCTTTTGTGCACGCTCTTCTTCTTCTGCAGTTAGCAGTCCTGCATCACCAAGTGCGCGTATATTTGAACCTATATTTTTTTGCTTGGTAAGTTCCGATGTTACACCCTTGAGAACGGCAGACTGTTTCTTAAGCGCTGTGTTGGACTGTAGAAGTCCTCGAACAAAACTACCAACACCTGTTAGAATTCTAGCAGCAAACAAACCGCCAATAGCGGCGACAAGTGGTCCGAATGCGGAACTTAAAAAGCCAATGGCACCAAGTAGCCCATTAAAGCCTTGTACAAGTCCAGTTATAGTGTTTAAAATGTCTCCACCAAAAATTCTTAAGCCTTCTGAGCTTGCCAATTCTGCGAACGCAGTGTTTAAATTTTCAGTTTTGGCCTCTAAGCTGCTTTGTGCCACTCCAACTTGGTCATACAATTTAAGTTGAGCTTCGACAACACGATTGATTCTCTCCACTGGGTCACCGAAACGGTCGAATGCATCTCTAAGACTATCAACGTTTTGAGCTAAAGCTTGAATATCGGCAACGTTACGCCTATCCGCAATTAACAATGACAGTTCTGTTGCGGCGAGCGTTCCAGCGCTATTCCTAATTCTCTCTAGAACATCAAGTATAGCTTCAAAGCCCTTTACCGTACCATCTGCATCTACAACTTCCAACTCGCCACCAGTAAGTTCTTGAATTGCCACTGCATTTTGAGAGATTAGAGTTGCAGTTTGTCTAAGTGCGGTAGCAAGACGACCCGTTGTTGCACCAGTGGCGGTGAACGCTTGACCAAGAATAGCGACGGTTTGGTCAAAGTTTAGTCCAGCAAGGTTAGTAAAGGCAGAACCAAGTCGGGTTGTAGCATCAATAAGCTCTGATACGCTAGCAGATGAACCAGCAGCAGTTGCTTCAAGCACAGCAGCAGCATTGCTGACATTTATAGCAGCGGCAGCGGCTCTCTGACCCGAATCAGCTAACTGACTAAATACATCTCCTCCAGCACCGCCAAAGAATTGTGCCTGAATAGCCTGTAGTCCCCTAACAGCATCACTCGTACTTAGCGCTGCTCGCTCTACCGTTGAAAGAGATAGGGCCGCGTCAGTGAAGGCACTTACTCCACCTCTAAATGTACCTTCAGTTACTTGACCAACACGAGTAATTTCAACAAGCGCTTCTGTTGCACTTTGTAGTGATATACCATAGGTTCTAGCGACACTAGTGATTAGAATAAACTGTTTGCTAATTGCTTGATTAGTAACGGCAAGTTGATTGGAGATTTTAAGAAGTTCATCTATACTAACAACGTTTGCATCAAAAGCGGTTGCTAGAGCCCTGAGCCCTTCAGCTTTTTCAGCACTAACGGTTACGTTTTTAGCAAACTCTCTAATAGCGTCAGACGACTTTGTGATAATTGCTCCAGCATTAGAGAAGAAGACTAACCGACGAGCTTCGCGGTCAATAGCGACAACTTCACTTGTAGCTTGGCGTAATCTTGAAATCGTTGTAAAGATTAGATTGGCTGGGGCGGCCCATGCCAAAAGTCTCTTACCCGCAATTTGAACTTGCTTACCGAAATCACTGGCAGCACTCTGACCCCTCTTTAGCTCGCGAACAAGTTGAGCCTGATTTTGAGCAGTCCTTCCTATTGACTTTTCTGCACCACCCGCCGCACTATTTAGACCATTTAATTTATCAACGAATTCACCAAGTTGTTTTGGATTAAGTTGATTTGAGAACTTTTGTATATCTCCAGCATTTCTGAATGTAACCGAACTTCCACCAGCGGCATTACTTGGACTATTTCTTAGTGGCTCCTTTGGCGGTTTGATATCAAAGATTTTTCTAGCTCCTGCACGAATCTTTTCTGCCAAGAATCCAAGGGCGTCTTTTGTTTCCTTCTGTCCTCTTACAATAGTTACAGCTTCGCCTTCAAGAGCACTTAGTATACTTTCGGATGCCGTAGTTGTTTTTAGTGATATGCCAAGTCTCTTTGCAGCTTCGCTATTACTCTTTTGCAATTGCTTATTAGCTTCTTTTTGAGCAGCTTCTGCAAGGTCCTGTTGTAAAAGTGCCTTTTCCGCTACTGCATTTCCTCTTTGCTCGTTCTCTATTCTTTGTAGTAATGCATCTCTAAGAGCATTCAATTCATTTACAAGTGAGCCAGCTTTTGCCGCATTTCCTATGGATTCAATTTTACTAGCTTGTCTGGCTGCATCAGACAGCTTAATTAGGTCGTTGTCCAATTGCGATTCTATTGCTCTAAGTTTTTTAAGTCCATCTCCATTCTTATTCGCTTCTGACGCAATATATTTAAATCTATCAGAAGAGATTTTCGCCTGTGCCGCCATATTCTTTTGAGACGCGGCAAGCCGAGCAGTACTTGCTTTCGCGGCATCTTCTATGCCAACCCTGCCTTCAAGTTCGGCTATAACCTCCAGTTGTTTTTTGTTAAACTGAGCTATTATTGCTCTACTTGCTTCAGATGCACCCTGAGTTCCACCTGCCGAACCAGATACTACTAGTTTTGACGCTTGTTCTAATGCTCTTTTATATGTAAGCCCCTCATTGCCAGCCTGTTCTTGAATCTTAGTTAGACGTGCTAATGCGCGAGCAGCTTCGGTTGCTCTTTTTCTTGCCCCTTTTTGGTCTGCCTCACCAGACCTAATCCCCTCGGCTGCAAATTTTGATGCTTCTGCAAACTTCAAGCTCGATTGTTCGGCCTGCGCTTCGGCATTAAGCCGACTCTGTAGTCTACCAACAAGCAAATCCTGCTGGGCCACTACATCAGCGCCAAACTGACCACTTCCTTGTCCAGTTTCTACTTTAACGTCTTGCGCACGATTAAGTAATGAAATTTGGTTCTTTCTTCCTTGTTGTAAATCACGAGTGACTTTTGTTAATTGCTCCTCTGCTTTTGTATTGACAGCCAATGCATCGGATGCTTTTTTAGCCGAAGAGGCAGCGCTAACTGCCGCTTTCAATCGCTCATTAGCCTGACTACTAAGTTGCCCTTCCTGACCCGTTTGTACATTCGGCTGAACTATCTTTAGTTTACCATATTGCTTGAGTGCTTCATTAGCAGATATTAAGCCACTATTGAATTCGCTAGATATTTTTGTAATCTCGGTAATAGCGTTGAAATTCTTTTTACTTGCAGTGAGATTTAGCTCTTGAACAGACTTATTTTTTTTATGTATGTCTGTAAGTTGCGTTATTTCTGCAACGTCATTTGTTAGAACTTTTATTCCTTGAGCAACCAAAACGGCTTCCTTGCCCCTTAAGGTTCGCAGTTCTCTCTCAACCTGAATTCTTTGCTCCGTTACAGCGTCTCCACGCGTAGAGAGACCTGATTTAGTTGCTGCCTCTTGCAAATCTTGAGGGATTGCCTGTGTTGCCTTACTTCCACCGCCACCCCTTCTGTCATCAAGTGCAATGGCAATTTGGTAGTCAGTTAATGTCTTATCAATATCAGCGCGTAACTTTGTAAGCGCGGCGTTATAATTAAAGCTCTTAATTGGAACTTCCGTAATTGCAACGCTAAGACCCTCATTGAGCACTCTTCTTATGTCATTTAATGTAGATGGAGAAAATTCAATCTCAGATATCGTAAGTCCAGTTAAACCCTTGGTCTGTAAGTCATTTCTAATTTTAGCAAAGTTATTTTCTGTTAGCTGCAAACTTAGCTTTGGAGTTAAATTCTCAACAGCCTTGGTTATACCTGACTGAAGTTCACGAATAGAACCGCCGTCTATACCTACGCCAATTGGAATATTGATTTCAGTCATTTATTACTCCACAAAAAAAAAGACCATGTGCAAAGTGACTAAGTCCGCAATACACATGGTCAATTGGTTTTACTGAAAAGACTTACGAGGCGGCTGATTCTTTAGGTTTTCTTTTCCTAGTTTTCTTCTTCGCCACTGGCTTCTCTTCTTCGCCAGCTTCCTCTTTAGGCGTTTCTTCGCCCTCGTCCTCAGACTCATCCTTATCCAACCCTCTTTCGGCAACCCACTTGTTTTCCGTGTATTGCGTACTGAGGTCGCTGGGAAGGTCCTGACCTATTAATACCTCTAGTGAGGCAATTGTAGCCTCTCTGTAAGAGTCGATAGTAGATGTTTCATCAAGCCTGTCTTTGAAGTCCTCTAGGTCTTTATACACCTTTTGACCAGTTGTTTTATTGTATATGCAGGATGCCGCATAAAACATGTTTACAGCCTCATTAGCAATGCTCTCGCAAGTTGCATCTGAAATCTGTGTAGCGATTGATTGGTGTGAATCAAGCTCTGCTCTAAGGAGTTTTATTTGAGCAACCAACTCCATGCCATCGTCATTGGAGATGCACTCGTCTTTAAGCTTCTCTTCTATTTCACTGGTTTCTTTACGAATCCTGGTAGACTCAGCCTCTTGCTCATCTCCCCACAAGTCGCGTTCGCGCAACAGCTTAAATACTTCTGCATTAACCACTATGCCTGCACGGAATGCTTCTGAGAACTTAGCACGCCTTACTAGTTCCGCCTTAGAAATGACCGACTGTGGTGGCCTTCTAAACTCATAAACTAGCTCACCACCATCCTCGTCTGTCGTCTTAAAAACTCTTACGGTCTTAACCTTTTTACTCATCATTGTCCTTCCTTACCTGGTATAATCTTAAACTGAATGTGGTAGTTTAATGCCTCTACATTATATCTACAATCCAATTCAGCTTCCATGTGTCTAATTTGGTCATTGCCAAATCCCAAAATCCTAGACCTCAGCCTCTTGTGCGTACTATTGTCAATACTACCATGAGCCTTTTCTAAATCAAGCTCTTTTAGCGTATCCACAAAGATTCTTCTCATTTTATGTCGCATAGAAGCTTTTAGTTTCTTCCTAGATGCAGCAGACCAAGCGTCCTTTTTTATTTCGACGTGGTCAGAGAGCTTTTCCTTGCCACTCCTGCGAACGACTACATAGCCATTCTCTCTATCCTCTTCTATTCTATCGGTCATGAAATACTACCTCCCGGCATAATAGTGCCTGCGTTTTTACCGCCCTTAGCCTGTCCAAAGGAGTTCTTTGAAATAAGGGCATCATTCGAACCAATTATCTTGCGCGCAATTCTATTCTTTCTATCGCGCAATTCGGTTTCTTTTAATGAACCAGAATTCTTAATTTTCTTGGTTTCTTCTTGCTTAAACTTCCTTATGAACTCAGTGTTTAAACCATCGACATCCTCCCTTGAAGGTGCGTTTGGGTTTATATCTGGATTAGTTACGACAAAGATTTCGCCAGCACTGCGTATCTTTGATGACAACTTCATCTTACCAATCGCGCCCTTCTCCTCAACCTCTTTGGCCTTATCCTTCCTATGTTGGTCTTCAAACCACCTATCTAGAGCATCGTCATCATTAATTATAATTTCTGGTGGCCTGTCCATGCTTTCATATACCGAGTCGTATACCTGTGACCAGTATAACAAACTTTGCTGCTCTGCGTCAAATTCACTAATGGGCTTGCCAAATAAATCACCTATGCCTTTGGCTCCATTCCATCTAAATCTCCACGATGGGCTGCGCGAAATTTCCCTTATCTGTGTTAGGTCGAACGTATCTATTGTCCTCAGTTTAATTAATACATTGCCAATAAGCATGTCGTCGGCTAGATTTAAAAAGTCATTCCAACTATCCCACATTCTTCGCTCTTGGTCATCATATGTAGAGCAGAATACTAAGCCCAAACTCTTCATTTCATTTGCATACATCTCGGCAGATTGAAAGAATAAGTTTGCACGTTTTTCGGCAACCTCTTGATATGAATTGTTAAGCTGCTCAATCTGTTTGTCAAACCTCTTGCGGTCTCTCCCTTTTGCTACATTAGCAAGCTTTTTCAGTTTTGTTATTTGCTCCTCTAACGTTTCAACTCTTTCATCGTCCTGAGCCGTCCATAGCCCCTTTGTTTTATATTTTGCATACAATTCAAATTTGGTAAAAATGCCTTCGCGACGAGCCTCGTTAAGAGCATCGTCGTAAATAAAGTCAACAAAGTTGCGCTGGCGAATTGATAGGGATTTTATTATTAGGACACGCTTAATGCCCTCTGAATCTTTGGCCTCTATGAATCTACCGCCCCAAGCAATCTTACCGACTGCCTTTTCTATCTCCTCTGGAGACATCCTTTCCTCCGTATATAAAACGAGACGCGGACATTGTAGCCCGCGTCTCGCCTATATGTCAAGTCTAACCTAACGTGATTACGAGAATGTACTGTGCGTAATAGTTAAGTCGTTGAAGTTCTGGTAATTATAGCTAACTGCTACGTTGTCACCACCAGCTTCACCACCGGACCAGTCAACGCTCTGCAAGCGGTTTTTGGTTCCAAGGTTAAGATTCAGGCCATCACAAATTTCTAGGATAATTTCCTGGTTGTCAGTGTTGTTAAAACGCTGGCAAGCTACTGGTTCCCTAGACACAGCATCAATCAAGTCACCTTGAGAGGTAATAACTTCAATGGCGCAAGTTACTTCGATTGGGAAAGTAACAAACTTAAAGAATGGACGTTTCTTACCTAATTCAAAGATATCCTCACGACCAAGGTCAGTTGACACCGTAATGGTCTGGATGTGTTCGACAAGACCCTCTAAGGTTCCAGAAGCACTGACGCCAGGAATTTCAGTTGGCAAGCGCGAATTTAAAAGACGGAAGCTTTCACGACGTTGCACACCAGAGCCAATAACACCAGCGTCTTCACCACCAGCGGTCGTGAATGGCGTAATACCAAGGTTTGGAGCGCCGTACCACGTTGTAGATGCACCACTTGGGAAACCAAGTTGAGTCTGGTCACTGCCGCCGTCACTTAGATATGCACTTGAAGTGCCGCCGCTAATTTCAACTGGATATGGGTCGCCAGCTAGTTCGAAGTCACTCCAAATCTTATCATTACCAACCAAGGTAATCGACTCAGTGAAGTTACCATCAACTGGGAACGTATAGCTAATTGAGCTAAGGAACATACCTGAGCCATATACCATAGAGATTGGAAGACCAGTTGCTCGCGTTTGCGTATCAGAATAAACTGGTACTGCAACATCAACCTTATAATCTGCGGTACGGGATACTAGTGTAGTACTTCCGCGTGGGCCAGTTGTCATGAACCATAGAGGCTTAGTACCATCAAGTACTCGCTCAATAGTAAATTCAATTTCTGGCTGAAGCTCTACATACTCATAAACTTCAATTTGTCCAAGCTGGAATACCTGCTCGAAATTGAAAGTAGTAGTCATTCCAACGCTTTGTGCGCCGCGAACAAGCTCCCAGCGTCCGGATGGGTCTATATCGACGCCAGCTATAAGAGGAGTTACCTCATTAGTTCCAGCAGTGGCGTTATTTTTAATTGCTACGCTATGGATGGCATAAAATATCCTGTTATTTGGCATTTTTAAGTCCTTTCACCCAAATGGGTTATGCTATTGACAAGCAAATTAGAAAATTAATCCTTTTGTTGCCTTCTACTTTACTCCTTATAATACACCTCAATTGCGCACCCGTCTTCTTTGTAATATTCCGCTCACATTAGAAATTAGGGTAGATGCGAGCCTGGAATGTCAGTCTCGTTCGCTCAATCTCAAACAGTGGCTTATCTTTCTTACAACCAATCTCATCAAGGTAAATTCTTCTCCAGAAGAAATTACTGTACACATTTGCATAGTCAGAATATTTCGACCACGCAGGATTTCGTCGGCCCCTATGTAGTAAAGGAAATGGAGCGCTGTTAAAATCAATACCCAATAAAACGTCTCTGTGGGCATCGTTTAAAATATCTTCGACGATATTTCGCATCCAACGGTCCCTAGCCCATATATGAAGGACACCGTAAAAATCTGACACGAGCGACTTTGAACCAAGTTCATATCCATCGTTCTCACGCCTCAGTACATCAATCCATATTGCAGGAAGTGTTCTATTATCCCTAGATGGATATGATTGGACGCCGCTTTGTCGTGGGTTGTCTTTAATAGCAGTCTCTATTAAAAGGTCCATTCGTTCGTTGTCAAGTTCCTCTGCGAATCCAACTGTGACTTCCTTATATGCAAAAGACGTTCTAACTATTGACGCTGTTGATATAGGAGAGTTGAATATAATTCGTCCATTTGGAAAATCAACAAAGTGGGCAAATCCACCAACAGTTGAGTCTGGGTAGAATGTACCATTTACTGTTACGCCAGAGACGAGTGTTGGTGGCACAATGCCAGTTTGAACTGGAACTATGCCAGATTCGTATACCCAGTTTTTAAACGCACTCTGCCAAACTTGCCCATCCTGATAGTCTGGGTCACTTGTTACCGGCAGAAGCAAGCTAAGGTCTCTTGCATAAAAGTCAACCTGGGCCTCGCTTATATTCCTATAGAGCCCCTCTGTCAACATTTTGTTCTCAAGCCAAAACTGTATGTTTGACTCAAGTAAAGATTTTCTGCCTTGACGGGCCATTAAAGCACCTTGCCTATGTCTCTTCGAATAGCAATCTCAATTTGTCTTTCAACCTCACTTGTTAATAACCTAAATGCACCAAGTCTGGCAGGAGGGAATGACCATACTCCACCTCTTGTCCACTTCATAATACCTTCGCCAGTTCTAGAGTTGCTATACTCTCCTACTTCTGCTGTAAACGCATAATTTGGCAGAACTGAACCTTGCGGCGCTCCTTCAATAAGCCACTCCATCCACGGGATAGTTCCAATGGCGTCTGAGTCCGGAGTGTCAACATTTGATTTGTCTGCACTATAAAATGCTTCTTCATTAATGTTTACGGCTATAGAGCCTATTTTATCCTTGCCAGTGTTTTTGCGCACGCTAAATGTAATCGCTTTTGATGTAGAACCAACTAATAGCTGACCCCATGCATCCTGCGTCTTACTCCTGTCAATCGCACCATTCGCCCCAACTCCAAGTTCAGCAGCCTCCTCGTCAGTTGGTATAAACTCTTGGCGAGTATTGATTACACCCTCATCAATAGCCTCCTCTACTATTGGACGAAAGGCTCCAAAGTTCTGTTGTATCCTTTTGCCAAGTAGGGAACTAACTACCTCCTTTAGTTTACTAGCAAAGGACCCCTTGACTTTGAATTTTACTCCTACTTTAGCCATTGTTCTTTTTACTCGACCTAATCCACCACGAGATTACATAGAAAAGTTCACTTCCCCATCCCGTTTTTCTAGGCTCCTCTATCATTTTAAGTTTCTGACCATTAAGAGTTGCGCCCAAGCTTTGCATTATGTGGTCGAACGATGCTATGTGTGTTTTTATTCTAACAACGTCCGCGTGAACTCTGCCACCCTCTGTTGCCTGGCCACCCGTGAGAGCCCTGTCAATTGGCCTATTCTCCCAGCGTCTATTGCACTTGTATATTGTTTGCCTGTGCTCATATATCTTACCTTTACCCATGCACGTTGAGCATAAACCGCCCGCTAGCGTCATATATTGTCCGTAGGTTTGGTTGTACCTACATCCTACATCAGGACAGTCGTCACTTCTTGGTGGTAAATCAATAGTAAAATCGTAGCCAGCCATTAAGACTGAGTCCATTTTACTTTTAAATATAGCAGCATGGCGAGAAACTATTATGCCAGACGCATCAGCAGAGAATGATTCTCCGTTTGCAATAATGGCCATGTGCTACCACACTAACTTGCCAGGACCACCTGGATTGATGCCCTCTAGCTTCATATCTCTAAGTGCAATCTTAAGTTCAGAGCATGGACTGTTGCCACTATTAAAAAATGTTCCGCGTGCAACACCAGCGCCGCGAGTGTCAACGGACTGCTCACCGTCCTTAATAGAAACGCCAGCACCATCGGCAAGCTCATCGACAAGCTCAAGCTGTGAAATTAGGCACTCGGACTGAAGGAGAACAACATCATGTAAGTCACCATTCGCAGGAGTAATATCTCCAGTTGTTGTATTGACAACTATTTCAGAGTCGGTTCCAGTTAGACATAATACTCTGTTAATTCTTCGCGCAGCCTTTTGCAAAATGACAATTAACTGGGCGTCACTAAATCTGCTTGCCATTTTCTATCTCCTGTAGTAAATCACTCATCGTTCTTGGTTCTTTTGAAAAACTAAAAAAGCTGCTGGCAAAAAGCCTTACTGCCTTATAATACACCCAGGCGGCGAATTTATATGCGGCCCTCCTGTACCATGGGAATTCATTAGCATCCCTAATCATCGCTTCATAAAATTGTAGGTCCGCTTTAATTCTATCTACCTCCGTCCCCCCTAACCAGTAATTAAAATCATGATGGTTACATGACGCAGTAAAAATAAAATCCGGTGGATTTAACCAGCCGCCCTTGCCACCACACCCATTGGCGACATATTTGTTAAATTCAAATCTTATTTTACTAGGTATCGTCTTGTACCTAATGTTACTCATTTTCAAGTCCACAATAGAATGTGGCCGTAGCATATGCCCCTAGGAATGGTTCGTCATGTTCTAGTCGCAATACGACCTTCATTCCATAGGAACTAAATATACTTTTGCTCTTCAAATAGTCCCAGTCAAATACGTGGACGCCAGCTTGTTGCCCCCTCCATCCAGAACCGCCTAGTGGTGGATATTTTGGATATGACCTTAGTGCAGCGTTCTGATAATCATTCATTGTCTTGTATTTGAACGTATCTATCTTAATCAACGTTCCAGACGGCAATACTGACGGAACTAATTGTGGCGCAAATACATCTGCTAGTCCATATGTGTCAAATACGATAGTATCTGTAACTTCTATGTCATCGCTAAACTGAACTTCAACCGTATCGATGTTTAGTTTTTTACCTACTGGTGGGTTGACCGTGAAGATACTTGAACGGGCATAGTGATATGTCATCTCAACATTTGCACCACTTGGCTGTTGAGATAGAAAGGTGACTGTTCCACTAGGGTAGTTTACGGTGAAATCACCACCACTTCCATAATGTGGGTCTTGCTCAGTTTTTACAACTCCACTAACTTTTACTTCAACTCTATATGAATTTCCTTGGGCATCAAAGATGTCGTCTTCCTGGGTTGTTTTTCCATGGTACATGTCTATTATATTTTGGTTGACACAGCTATAAGTTGTTCTGTCTCCAGCATCAGACAGCGTCTCGCTTACAATTCTCGCAGAATCTTCATACCAAGTAGTTTTGTCAGCCCAGTTATGAGTATAGAAATCAATCCCTTCGGCATCAGACTTTTCAACTGCGACACGTATTCTGTTATCGCCGGTAGTCTTGTTAGTAATTTCCATCCTAATTGGTGGGTCAAAATTATCCTGGCCACCTGTAATGATTGTCATAGTAGTCCCTCATCCCAATATATTCTTCTGTTTATTATTGACTCACTAAAATCTACTGCACCTGGCAATATTTCAAACCAAGCCAGGGTTAAGTATAGAGTGTATCCACTTGGTAATGCTGACTTATTTGTCTTCCCATCATGTATAAATTCATCTACCCACAAGTCTGTTGTTGTTCCATTTGAAATTACACCCATGAAACATCTCTTCTTCCACTTGTTATGCGAACTAAATGTGTGAGATTGTGAAGAGGCCAGTGTGAATGTTTGACCAATTCTATCAACTCCTACTGAGCCCGCAGATACTTCTAATGTAAGTCCATTTGGATTTGTTAGGTCGAATCCAACAACTTTTATTCCTAATGCCTGCTGATATAATGCTAAGTCTTTAAACATAATTATTTCCACGCTAAAAAATGAGCATATTGACCGACGTTTGTATTTATATCATCTACTATAAACCCGCTCGCTGTTATCGTAGCCCCTACTGAATAGCTGTAGCCGGAATCAGTAAGAACAGCAACTTCGTCTGCTGGCATACTATTTGTTTTTAACCAAATGTTGCTATTTATACATAAGATAGCTCTTGGTTGAAAATTAAGATGAATTTCCTGTGTATCTCCATTACCTGTGGATTCAAAGAAGTCAGCATCGCATATACTATCTCCTAAATAAGCTGCATTGATTAAATTCCCGCTGGCGTCTGTATTTCTTGTCAGTGTCCCCCAGTTACTAAATGCAACAAAGTCAAATAAGTCAGTATTAATATTCGCATTGCCACTTACAACGACCAGATTATCCTCAGTTAAACCATTAACTCTGGATGGTATAAGGTCCGGCTTCCTAAATACTTGGTTGTCGGCAGAAACAATAGTTCTATCAAATGATGTAGAATATCCATCGGCATAAGTAAATGGTGCCATTCCAAATCTAGGAGTTGCCGCGTCCTTATTCGACCAAAAGAAATTATATATATGTGAACCGCTGTGGACTACTTGACTATTTGATGCACCAGTTGCTGTGTATTGTCCTTGATAAGTTCTTACACCAGAGCGAACAGCTATCCAATGATGAACTTGGCCATTTGCATTTATGTAGTTCTGAGATGAAACATCAAATCCATCGCTAGTTAAAGTTATTCCATTTTCAGCAGTAGCGTCATTGCCCAATCCTTGAAACTCATCTGTAGCCATGGTTCCAAATTTAGCAGAAAATCCTCTTTTACTTGAACCGCCCGACTTTCTTTCAGTAGAAATAAGGACAAACGATGGAGTCCATCCAATGGAGATGGATTGAGAGCCGCCGTTCCCATTATATGTGCCGTTATCAAAATAGTCAAAACTTGCTCCGCTCATGCGTATTCAACTTCCATGACTAAAGAAAAGTTAAATGGATTAACAGTTTCGCTTTCATCTACGTCAATAGTAAAGATGTCGTCTGCTAAAAATAATGTAACATCTGGAGTTGCACTGTGTATCGCATTGTCCCCACTAGCCGCCAATACAAATGGTCTCTTCCATTGGTTTGTAAAAATGGTAGTTCCATTTATATTTACATCGATTACTCCACTACCTGCACTACCTGCCACGCCCCTCCACATCTTAATGCCAGTTATTGTTCCAGAGGTTGCTACAATTCTTGCGTTATCAACTGTTAATGATTGCCCCTGTGGCCACCTTCCATTAAAGCTCCAAGTAAAAGTGCTTTTTGACGAACCGCCACCACCTCCAGCTATGGTTTGCCAAGTGGCTGTAGTTGTACTTGTTGCTTTTAGAACCTGTCCAGTTGTAGGAGCGGCTGCACCAGATATGCTAACTACGTTCGTTGCAGTTCGAAGTCCATCCGCAGTTCTATCATCAGAAAGTCTTGAATCATTACCCTCACATATTGTGTTAGCTCCTGTTCCATATGTAGGAACTAAGATGGCATCTACATTATCTCCTGCATTTGTTATTCCACTGGCACCAGCAACAGTATCAGTTTGTCCTCCTGCGCCGCCTGGCAAGTTGCCAATCTGCACACGCTTCTTAACATTGCCAGCCGCACTATCTTCTATTATTAGTAAGTCGGCGCTTACAGGAACAGTCTTTTCTGTTATGGCAGCAATCTCACCAGCCTCATTGTCGTGAATGGCAGTTGTGTCGCTGCCAGCGCCCCCACCAGTTACACCACTGGGTGCCCATTGTGAACCATTCCAAACTAACGAATCTTCTAAAACAGGAGCGACCGTACTTGTATCGACATCCGTTAAATCATCTATTGTGGTTGCTCCAGCAGCACCAGGTACACCAGATGGTCCTATAGCTCCTTCCTGAACATGAAGAAACAATGTAGCACCATCAACTGTTACATTTTGTCCACCAACACTTAAAACTTGTAGATGAACAGATACTGGAACTCCAGAAGGAAACGGACCTTTAAGACACTGAACACCACCAATACCAACATCATTTGCACTATTAAGGTCTCTTGACATTGGAATGCTTATATAGTCATTACTATCATTAAATCTTAGGCGTATTTGTGCAGTTTCACCACCACCGAATGTAGACTCTAGGTCAAAAATGCTAATTGCATAGATATAAGCACTTGAATTGGGAGTAATTGTTCCAGATGCTCCAGTAACATTAACATAGCTTGTGCTTGTAGTTCCAAAAGTAATACCAGAGGCATTTATAATTTTAGAATTTAATGCACCAATAACACTCTTGTTCGTTGATATCCATTCAGAACCATCCCACTCTAACACATGTCCTACTGAGTCTCCGATTAAAACACCTGGACCTCCATCAGAGGAATATGTCATTATTCCGCTTTGTGTAGCTGTAGATTCTCCTGCCCACGTCATACTATGTTCCATCCAGTTCCATTGTATAAAAAGTCATAGCTTTGGAAATTTTGTCTTAATAAAACCTCATTTAGCCCATCTATAGTAAGGCCACTTGGCGGCAACACATGTATTGCATTTACATTTGCATCACCCTTTCCATCCTTGATAAGTATTTCTTGTCCCAAGAATGGACTAGGTGGCAAGTTTACAAATGTGGCGCTTCCAA
>Ga0316187_10001727_pt1 | contig 19090 bp, 21 predicted proteins | sample CroRivburrow1_MG_FD_204927 | JGI IMG/M metagenome (GOLD analysis project Ga0316187, IMG submission 204927) | Coastal sediment microbial communities from Maine, United States - Cross River worm burrow 1 | ecosystem: Environmental > Aquatic > Marine > Coastal > Sediment | place: USA: Maine...
ATTAATATCATTTATATATATATGGCGGAGAGGGCGGGATTCGAACCCGCGTTAGGGTATTACCCTAAACACGCTTTCCAGGCGTGCGACTTAAACCGCTCATCCACCTCTCCAAAAGGGCGCGAAGAATATCCCAGAACCCCTATTGCTGCAATCAAAAAGAGTTTCTCCACTTTCGCAAGGCTGAGAATACGGATATTTCACTGGCATCGGTCAACCCGCTTTGTTGTAGGGTACGGATGATTTCCGGTTGGGTGCAGCGCAGAAATGGGTTGGTGGAATTCTCTAACAAAATAGTTGAAGGCAGAGATGTCCGGTTTGCTGCACGTAGCTGTTGTGTGGCGGTGATACGTTGTTGTATCTCCATGTTGCTTGGTTCACAGGTCATGGCAAAACGAAGGTTGGCAGAAGTGTACTCGTGCGCACAGTATACGTGGGTGTTGCCTGGCAGCTGCGCAAGGCGTTGTAATGAGTGATGTAGTTGCGCGAGGCTGCCTTCAAAGTTTCGGCCGCAGCCTCCACCAAACAGCACATCACCGCAGAATAATATCATAGGAGCGTAGTAGGCAATGTGGTCGTTAAGGTGACCGGGAATTTCAAGGATGGTGAATGTGATATTAAAAGGATCAAGTTTGAGGTTGTCGCCCTCGTGTAGATCGTGGGTGATGTGCGGATTGTTGGTGTGCCGCCGTCCATACACAGGTACGTTGTATACTTTGCGTAATTCTGCGATGCCGCCGATGTGATCGGCGTGTCGGTGGGTGCATAAAATGCTGTTCGGTTGTAAGCCGTGTGTGTCGAGAAATACCATTACAGGTGCGGTCTCACCGGGATCGACTATGACGGCATACTTGTTGTCGTGGATAATCCAGATGTAGTTATCTTTTAGGGCGGATACGGCGGTAATTTTGAACATGGCAATAATGAGATATGGCGATACCAAATTGTAGTTTATCTGTGAATAGTTTGAGTGAATGGTTTGCTACACCGCAAGGCGACTATGTCTTGGTTCGTGAGCAGGCTTTCTTTGACCGTACGGTAGGCGATATGTTTGGTTTCAATGCGCTGCAATTGGGTCTGCCCAAGCATGATTTTCTACGAAGTAGCCGCATGCCGTTGCGCTTGATCGGTGCTGACCTGGGTGGCGCTCAAGTGAAGTTGTCCGGAAGCGAATTGCCATTTGATTGTAATAGTCTGGATTTGGTATTGATGCCACATATGCTTGAGTTTACCGAGCATCCACATCAGATTCTGCGTGAGGTGGAACGGGTTTTGATGCCTGAAGGGAATCTGATTATCAGCGGCTTCAATCCACGTAGTCTTTGGGGTTTGAAAAATACATTGGGTGGTTTGCGCTTTATAAGAAAGAGGTACCAAGGCTATCCATGGAATGGTAGTTTTATTGCTTTATCGCGCCTTAAGGATTGGTTGGCATTGTTGGGTTTTGAGGTGAAGGGCGGATGGTTTTCCGCGTATGCGCCGCCGTTTCGTCAAACGAAATGGCTGGAACGGTTCGCATTTATGGAAGCAGCAGGTGACCGCTGGTGGACAGTGAGTGGCGGTATATATTTCTTGTATGCAGTAAAACGTGTGCATGGGATGCGGCTGATCAAGCCGCAATGGAATAGTAGGCTGGTGAGTAAGCTGATGCCGGTTGCCCCTAAGGTTAATAATAGAATCATTCAGCGTGATAATTTAGATGCTAAGCACAGAACCAAAATTCGGACTCCAGAATGAGTAAAAGCATAGTGGAAATTTTTACTGATGGCGCATGTAAAGGCAACCCCGGCGTAGGTGGATGGGGAGTGTTATTACGTGCCAAAGGAAAGGAAAGAGAATTATTTGGTGGCGAAGCGCATACGACCAATAACCGTATGGAGTTAATGGGTGCGATTGCTGCATTAGAAGCATTGAAGCGGCATTGCCATGTGCGTCTGCATACGGATTCAAAATATGTGCAGCAGGGCATAACGACCTGGGTTCATGACTGGAAGTTGCGTGGCTGGAAGACTTCAAGTAAGCAGCCGGTCAAGAACGAGGATTTATGGCGTAGGCTGGATGAGCTGGCAAATAAACATCAGGTCGATTGGGTTTGGGTCAAGGGACATGCCGGGCATGACGGAAACGAACGTGCCGATGAGTTAGCAAATCGTGGTGTGGAAATGATGTTTGAAGTACATCCACAGGAGAATAACAATGCATGAAGGTGTTGCAAATAAGCTTTATGGAGATGTCCGCCAGATTGTGCTTGATACTGAAACAACAGGACTGGATCCGAGACGAGGTCATCGCATTATCGAACTAGCTGCGATCGAACTAGAGGGACGCCAAGTGTCTCCAAGACGTTTTCATCGCTACCTTAATCCAGAGCGCGAAATAGATGCGGGTGCTGTAGCAGTGCATGGTTTGACCTATGAGCGTTTACAAAACGAGCCGAAATTTTCAGACATTGCAGTTAGCTTTCTGGAATTCATTGCAGGCTCGGAGCTGATTATTCACAACGCACCATTCGATCTCGGTTTTTTGAATCACGAACTTGAGTTATTGGAGATGGAACCGTTGCACAACGTGGTAGTGGACACGCTCAAGCTTGCTCGCGAAATGCATCCGGGAAAGAAAAATAGTCTGGATGCACTGTGCAGTCGTTATGCAATCGACAATGCTCATCGCAGTTTACATGGAGCCTTGCTGGATACCGAGTTACTGGCAGAAGTCTATTTTGCGATAACACGAGGACAGGAAAGTCTGCTTGGCGAAGAGTATGAGCCTAAATCACTTCAGCCAGTTGCGCTGGATGTCAATGTGTCTCGCCATAAGCTGCATGTGCTTGAAGCCAATGATGAAGAGTTGGCTATACATATGCAGCAGCTTGATGAGATAGATAATTCAAGCAAGGGTGCATGCTTATGGAAAAAATTGGATGGGAGTACATGAGGATACTGTTGCCGTACGGTTATTCTTGACGCGTAGTGCAGTATTCAGCAGCAAATTTCACTACTCAAAATATCAGCGTTTTTGATTTATGGAGCTTGGGATCAGAGGGTGCTGCTATCTGATAAGTCTGTAAAGAAGCCCTAGTGATGATGCACTCAGAAGCTTACAAACATTTCCCAATGTGCCAATTACTGTTCATCAGGGATTTATTGCCGAGGAGATATTGTTGAGTATTACGCAAACCATATTGCAAAGCGTTAGTTTGTATGAGGCGCCAAGTAAATGTCAGAAAGAAGTAACGAAAGAGTTTTTATGGTGAAAACAGATGTAATTATTATCGGTTCAGGTGCTGCGGGTATGATGTGCGCTTTGCAAGCTGGGCAGCGTGGTCGCTCTGTAGTGTTGCTCGACCACAGCAGGAAGCTTGCTGAGAAGATCCGCATCTCTGGTGGTGGGCGATGCAATTTCACCAACATTAACACCAAGCCGGAAAATTTCATTTCCTGCAATCCGGATTTTTGCCGTTCGGCGCTGGCGCGGTATACCCCACAAGATTTCATCGCTTTACTGGAAAAACATAATATTGGTTACCACGAAAAAACACTCGGGCAATTATTTTGTGATGATGGGTCCGGAGCAGTGATTGATATGTTGCGCAGTGAATGTGAAGAGGTAGGGGTGAAGCGCTTTATGGCTTGTGAGGTTGAAGAAATTAAATATGCCCCTTCCGATCTTACGAAAGAGAGTAGTGATGCAACTTTTCAAGTCAGTACTTCACGTGAGGAATTTATTGCAAACTCACTGGTGATAGCCGCGGGCGGCCTCTCTATTCCTAAAATTGGTGCAAGCCCGTTTGGTTATCACGTTGCCGAACAATTCAGCGTGCCTATCACCAAGCTAAAGCCCGGCTTAGTGCCTCTGACCTTTACGCCAAATGATTGGAAGCCATATGCAGACCTGACTGGTGTTTCACTAGACGTGATGGTGAGCTTTGGTAAGCAAACTTTTCGTGAAAACATGCTGCTCACGCATCGTGGTTTGAGTGGCCCAGCAATATTGCAAATCTCTTCTTATTGGCAGCATGGTCAATCATTGCATATCAATTTACTTCCTGATACTGATATGGAGATGTTGTTAGGAGAGCAAAAATCCAGTAAGAAGCTTCTCAGTAATTTTCTTTCGCAATGGTTTCCTAAAAACTTTTCTGAAGTTTGGTGTGCTCAATTTACCCAGCAGGTGCAGATTGAGAACAAGCCACTCAAGCAATATAACGATAAGCAACGTAAGCAAATTGCTGCGAATCTGCATGACTGGAAAATAACACCATCTGGAACAGCTGGTTATGATAAGGCGGAGGTGACATGTGGTGGAATCGAAACGCGTGCGTTATCGTCAAAAACCATGGAATGCAAAGCTGTGACAGGGCTGTATTTTATTGGCGAGGTGGTGGATGTGACCGGCCATCTTGGTGGCTATAACTTTCAATGGGCATGGGCATCTGGGTTCGCGGCGGGGCAAGCCATATAACGATAGAATGTGATGTCTTCTTGTATGCTTTAAACCTTAATATTCATAAGGAATAGGCGGGTTTTCGGTAATTGTCGTTGTCACCGACTAATGCAATCGGATATACTCCCGCCTATTGTCCAATTTCAGGTTTTTCTGCATGCTGGAAGTCAGTAATCTTGCTTGTAGTCGCGGTGATCATCGTTTGTTTTCCGAATTGAGCTTTACGCTGGATTTTGGGCAAATCATGCAAGTCCAGGGTACGAATGGCAGCGGCAAGACCAGCCTGCTGCGGACTTTGTGCGGCTTTATTATTCCCGATGAAGGAGATATAACTTGGCGCGGCGAAAGTACACGCGAATTGGATGAGGAATATTTTGCCGAGATGATGTACCTGGGTCACTTGAATTCCATAAAGGATGAGTTGAGTGCATTGGAAAATTTGCGCATTTCATCCGGGTTTTCAGGGATTGAGCTTAATGAGAAGGAAGCTATATCTGCATTGTCTCGTATGGGTTTGCGTGGTCGTGAGCTGTTGCCGACCAAGGTGCTTTCTCAAGGACAAAGAAGGCGTGTGGCGTTGGCACGCTTGTTGGTTAGTCAAGCAAAGTTATGGGTGTTGGATGAACCTTTGGCAGCGCTAGATGTCGGAGCGGTTGCGTTGATTCAGGAGCTGATTGCCGAGCATTTGAAGAACCAGGGGGCGGTGATTTTTACTACGCATCAACCTCTGGAAGTAGCGGGGATTGAAATGCGCAGCATTTCTCTGTCATGAAGGTAATAGGCCCATGAAGAGATCTTCGCTGCTAGATTTGCTAGTGTTGGTAATAAGACGTGATTTAGTGTTAGCGATGCGTCGCCGTGCTGATGTGCTGACTACGTTGATATTTTTTGTAATGGTAGTCAGCCTGTTTCCATTGGGAGTCGGGCCGGAAATGGCGATGTTGCGAAAAATGGCGGCAGGCGTCTTGTGGGTGGCGGCGTTGCTGTCCTCTATGTTGTCGCTGGGGAGATTGTTTTCAGCCGATTATCTGGATGGTACGCTGGAACAGATGATGTTGGCTCCACAATCTCTGTCCATGTTGGTGTTGGGTAAAATGGTAGCGCATTGGATGGTATCGGGTTTGCCGTTGGTGCTGATGGCTCCAGTGTTGGGTTTACAATTTGATATGTCGGTGGAAGCACTTGGTGTGCTGATTTTAGGTCTGTTGTTGGGATCGCCAGTACTTAGCATGATTGGTGCTATTGGTGCAGCATTGACATTGGGTTTACGCGGTGGTGGAGTTTTGTTGTCGTTGCTGGTATTGCCGTTGACTATTCCCGTGCTGATTTTTGGCACAGGTGCGGTTGAAGCGATATCGAGCGGTTTGGAGATAACGTCCCATTTATCCTTCTTGGGGGCATTATTGCTGTTAGCTTTGGTTTTCACCCCATGGGTGACTGCGCAAGCGTTACGAATTTCGATGGAGTGATAAGTTGGCTATAAATTGGTTTAAATATTCCGCCCCCACTACTTTTTATGGTTTGGCTGGCAAGTTGATTCCGTGGTTTGCAACCTCTTCGGTAATTTTGGCTGCGATAGCTCTGTATATCGGCTTTTATGTTGCGCCCACAGATGCGATTCAAGGTGAGTTTTATCGCATCATTTTCATTCATGTGCCTGCGTCAATACTATCCATGTTTCTCTACTTGATTATGGCGGGTTACGCTGCATTAGGTTTGATTTTCAAGACTCGCTTGTCGTCGATGATGGCTACTGCAATTGCACCTACGGGCGCACTTTTCGCCTTTATTTCATTATGGACCGGTGCATTGTGGGGTAAGCCTATGTGGGGAGCATGGTGGATGTGGGATGCGCGTCTGACATCTGAACTTATACTGTTGTTTCTTTATCTGGGTTTTATCGCACTACATGCTTCAATAGATGATCCTCGTCGTGCCGACCGTGCTGCTGCACTGTTAGCAATTGTGGGTTCAGTGAATGTGCCTATCATTTATTTTTCGGTTAAGTGGTGGAATACCCTTCACCAGGGATCGACTATCAAATTTTCCGGCACCTCCATGCATGTCGCGATGCAGCAGGCAATGTTTACTATGTTAGTGGCATGCTGGTTATATGCGATTGCAGTTGCACTGATGCGGGTGCGCAGCATTATTCTTGAACGCGAACGAAACACTACTTGGATTTCCGAGTTACCTGAGGTGAAGCTATGAGTTTGGATATCTGGATGAGAGAGAACCCACTTACTTATATTTGGCTGGGTTCCTATGCGGTTGCATTTCTTATATTTGCAATTGAAGTTGCAATGGTCCGGCACAAAAGAAAAATTACTTTGCAGCAGGTACGCCTGCTGCGTAATGTAGGAGACGATGAATAAATGAAGCCACGTCAGAAAAGATTCATGTTTATTGCTGCTGGTGTTATAGCGGTATCCTTGGCTGTTGGATTGGTGTTATATGCGCTGAGAGGTAACGTCAATCTTTATTTTACGCCGACTCAGATTTTTAATAATGAGGCGCCAGTTGGCCGAAGCTTCCGTATCGGCGGAATGGTGGAAGAGGGTAGCGTAAAGCAAATGGACGGCTTGACTGTGAACTTTGTGATTACCGACTCGCACAAGAGCATTCCCGTTGTCTATACAGGCATCCTTCCTGATCTGTTCAAGGAAGGTAAGGGTGTGGTCGCGCAAGGTCGTGTGGATGAAAATGGCTTGATGCGTGCAGATGAAGTGCTCGCTAAGCACGATGAAAACTACATGCCACCTGAGGCTTTGGATGCTATGGAGAAGGCTGCAGAGGCAAAAGCAGCGGCCATGATGTCTGCAGAACCTCCTGTTGCCAAATAACTATTTGATTAGAAAGGCCTGACATGATTGCTGAACTTGGTCATTTTTCCTTAATTATCGCGTTATTTTTGGCGATTGCCCTTGGTGTATTGCCAATAGTTGGTGCCGCGCGCAATAACCCGGTACTGATAGGTGTAGCGCGCCCATTATCCTTTGGTGTATTGGTTTTCATTGCGCTGGCGTTTGCTACATTGGCGAATGCCTTCCTCAATAATGATTTTTCTGTTTTGTATGTTTCGCAGCATTCAAACTCGGGACTACCCATGCACTATCGTTTTGCAGCAATTTGGGGCGGACACGAAGGGTCACTGTTGTTGTGGGTGTTGATTCTATCAATCTGGACTTCTGCAGTGGCTACATTTAGCCGTCATCTCCCAGAAGAAATGGTTGCCCGCGTGTTGGGTGTGATGGGATTGGTCGCTGTAGGTTTCTTGTTGTTCATGTTACTTACCTCAAATCCATTTGATAGGATATTTCCTGCACCGCTTGATGGAAGAGAGCTGAATCCTTTATTACAAGATCCGGGTTTGGTAATTCATCCTCCGATGTTGTACATGGGTTATGTCGGCTTTTCGGTTGCCTTTGCCTTTGCCATCGCGGCATTATTGGGTGGCAAGCTGGACGCCACATGGGCACGTTGGTCGCGCCCGTGGACAACCGTAGCTTGGGTGTTCCTGACAACAGGGATTATGCTGGGCAGTTGGTGGGCTTACTATGAACTTGGCTGGGGAGGATGGTGGTTCTGGGATCCGGTGGAAAACGCATCCTTCATGCCTTGGTTAGTCGGTACGGCACTTATCCATTCGCTGGCGGTAACAGAAAAACGTGGTGCTTTCAAAAGCTGGACGATATTGCTGGCGATAGCAGCGTTCTCTCTCAGTTTGCTGGGAACTTTTCTGGTACGTTCCGGCGTGCTGACTTCGGTGCATTCTTTTGCGACCGATCCAGAGCGTGGACTATTCATCCTTGCATTTTTGACTATTGTAATTGGCGGTTCGCTGCTGCTGTTCGCTTGGCGGGCGCCGAAGGTTGGGCTGGGTGGAAAATTCGAGCTGATATCTCGCGAATCTATGCTGCTGTCTAACAATGTACTGTTGTCTGTTGCATGCGCTTCGGTCTTCATAGGCACACTGTATCCATTGTTCATGGATGCGCTAGGTATGGGCAAGCTATCGGTAGGCCCACCCTATTTTGAAGCTGTGTTTGTGCCGTTGATGGCACTGGCTGTGTTGATGATGGGATTTGGGGCATTGGCGCGTTGGAAACAGGCTAAGGTTCAGGATTTGATCAAGCGAGTACGCTGGGGATTTGTTTCAGCAGCTATCCTTGCGTTGCTATTACCTTTCGTATTTAACCACTGGACACCGATGATCGCATTTGGATTGCTGCTTGCCTTTTGGGTCATTGCTTCACTGGTAGTCAGTTTGCAACAACGTTGGTCGGGTAGTGGCTCATTCATGCAGCGGGTACGCAATCAAAGTCTGAGTTACTACGGTATGCAGTTAGCGCACCTCGGTATCGCAATATTTATTATTGGGGTAACCGTGGTGAAGGGATACGAGTCTGAGCGGGATGTACGCATGGACATAGGAGATACCGTGACTGCTAGCGGCTATGTGTTCCGTTTTGACGGAGTTCGTGAAATAACCGGACCTAACTATGCGGCAGCTCAAGCACGGGTTACAGTAAGTAAGAACGGTAATATGGTGACTGAATTGTTTCCGGAAAAACGTATTTACAATGCTTCTAGAATGCCTATGACCGAGGCTGCAATTGATACCGGTTTTTTCCGGGATTTGTACGTTTCTCTGGGTGAACAAATTCCAGGCACACGTACTGCTTGGGCAGTACGTGTTTATTACAAGCCATTTGTAGATTGGATTTGGGCGGGTTGCCTGTTTATGGCTTTGGGCGGGGTTTTGGCTATCAGTGATCGTCGTTACCGGATCAGGAGTAAGAAGGCGCAACAACAAGCTAATGACAAAAATGCACCCACAGTCAGAGAGTTGGCTGCAGGGGGTGAGGTTACTTCGGCTGGGCAAGTGTCATGATGAGATTTATTTGGCCGTTTGTGATTTTTGTGACCTTGGCAGGTTTCTTATATGTTGGGTTGGGTTTAAAACCACGTGAAGTGCCATCGCCGTTGATTGATAAACCTGCGCCCATGTTTAACTTGCCACAGCTCCACGATCCAAATAAGCAGTTTTCTCCTCGGGACATGAAGGGGAAAGTATGGTTGCTAAACGTCTGGGCTTCTTGGTGTGTTTCATGCAAGGTGGAGCATCCGGTGTTGATGGCATTGTCTCGTCAGAATATCGTGCCGATTTACGGTCTGGATTACAAGGATGAGCGCGAGGCTGGTATGGGATGGTTGCGGGATAGTGGAAATCCATACGTTTTGAGTGCGGTCGATATAGAAGGTCGGATCGGGATAGATTATGGTGTATATGGTGTTCCTGAAACCTATGTGATAGACAAAGAGGGGGTGATTCGCTACAAGCAGATCGGTCCGGTGACTCAATTAAGTCTTCATGAAAAGATACTGCCATTGGTTGCGGAGCTAAAAGCTAAATGAAAAATTTGTTGATATTGTTTCTTTTTCTGTTACCAGGCTTTTCTCTTGCGGGTGAAGCGGTAGATATGGCTGAAGATCCTGTGCTGGAAAAGCGCATGATAGGTTTGGCAGAAGACTTGCGCTGCTTGGTTTGCCAAAACGAATCACTGGCAAGCTCACATTCAGAACTTGCTGAAGACCTGCGTCGCGAAGTGCGTGAACAAATGCAAAAAGGCTTGAGTGATGAGGAAATTATAGATTATCTGGTTACTCGCTATGGTGACTATGTTTTGTTTGACCCACCGGTGAAAAGCTACACCCTGTTGCTTTGGTATGGACCATTCGCACTTTTATTACTTGGACTTGTAGGCCTGGTATTTCAACTGCGTAATCGCAAGAAAAATGTTCCCGAGGCGAGTCTTTCTGACGAAGATGTGAAACGTGCCGCCGAAATGCTTAACCAATCGAAAGATTCCTAAACATGACTTTATTCTGGACAATCAGTGCAGCACTATTGTTGCTTGCAATTATTTTTCTTATGGTGCCGCTGTGGCGAAAATCTGCATCCAGTAACGATGTGCTGCGTGACGCGGCTAACTTGGGAATTCTGCGTGATCAATCAGAGGAGCTTGAAATTGATTTGCGTAATGGCTTATTGACTCAGGAAGCATACGAGCAGGGTAAGCTTGAATTACAAACACGCTTACTGGAAGAGGTGAAGACCACCGAGCAGCCAGTTATAAAGGTTCCACGAAATCCAAACAAAGTATTAGCGATTGTTCTTGCAGTTGCCTTGCCACTATTCGCAATCCCAACCTATCTGACGGTAGGTAACACCAAGGCGATGCTGCCTTTGGAACAGCAGAATGCTGCACCGGACAATGGCCCCATCCGCACTGAAGAAGGACTGCAGGAATTGGCAAGCGAATTAGAAGACAACCCTGACCCTAACGGTTGGTACAGATTGGCGAGCTCCTACATTGAATTAAAGCGCTACGAAGAGGGTGCTAAGGCATATGAAGAACTGCTCAAATTGGTGCCAGATGAGGCGCAGCTATGGGCAAACTATGCAGATGTTTATGCGATGGCGCATGGTAAAACACTGCAAGGACCAGAGGTGGCTAAAATGCTGCAGACTGCCTTGGATCTTGACCCCAATAACATTACGGCACTTGCGCTTTCCGGTTCAGTAGGTATGGAGCGTGGAGACTATATGGTGGCACTTACAAATTGGCAAAAGTTATATGGTTTATTGCCACCAGGTTCGAGTGATGCAGAAAGTTTTAAGGTAAGCATTGAGCGTGCCCGTGGTCTTCTTGCTGCTGAACCTGGAGGGAAGCAAAAGCTAGCAAAAATGCCATTTGATCCTTCTACCCAGCAAGCATTAGGAAATCCGGCTGCGGCTATTACAGGCAAGGTGACATTGAGCCCATCTCTACTAGACAAAGCTTCACCAAATGACATTGTGTTCATACTCGCACGTGCTGCACAAGGTCCAAAGATGCCACTTGCCGTTTTTCGTAAGCAAGTGAAAGATCTGCCGATGGAATTTACGCTTGATGATACGATGGCGATGCGACCAGAACTGAAACTTTCAGGATTTGATCAAGTTGTAGTGGTGGCTCGGGTATCCAAATCGGGTACACCAATGGCGCAATCAGGTGACCTGGAAGGTCTCTCATCTGCAATTAAGCCAGGCACGAAGGATTTGCAGGTTGTGATTGATAAAGTAGTGCCTTGATTGAAGGATATAGAAAAAAATATGCATTTTGGAATCACCTACGTATTGAACTACATTTTCTGAGTAACTATGAAAAATTTACTAACCTGTTTGTTTTTGGTAACTGGTTTGGCTATTGCTGGTGGTGTGGCAGCGGCTGAAAGATCTGTTACAGGTACTGTAGCATTGAGTGCTGATATGGCTAATAAAGCAGATCAAAACGATATCGTGTTTATTTTTGCGCGTGCTGCAAAGGGGCCCAAGATGCCACTTGCAGTGTTTCGTAAACAAGTTAAGGATTTGCCAATGGCATTTTCACTAGATGACACGATGGCGATGCGGCCAGGTCTGAAAATGTCCGGGTTTGATCAGATCGTAGTGGTAGCACGGGTGTCTAAATCGGGTTCACCAATTGCAAAGTCTGGTGATCTGGAAGGATCGACAGGTGTTGTAAAACCGGGTGCGAAAGGGCTTAAAATTGTGATTGATTCCGTAGTCCCGTGATGTTTAATTGCCTCACTGAATAATAGGTACTAATAGTGTATTTATTTGAATACCAATGCTGGCTCGGTACGAGATATCAGTAGAAAATTTTTCTGGACAAAGCCGACGAGAGTCGGCTTTAGTTGTTTAACGGCGGCATTTCTGCAATCAAGCTGAAGCAAAGTTAACAGTTAATGCTGGTAGGAGTACATCTTTCTCATGCATATTGCAGAGGCTACCGACGATACTTCAGCTGAGGTTTCAATTTCTTGCAGTCCGCAAAGCAATTCATCTGCAGGATCCCAGTCGGTACTCATAACTTCCGCACCATACTCGACTTCCATTTCATCCTGTTCGATTTCGTAGCTGCTCATGTCCATAGTGGTTTTCATGACACACCTCCTTTGGTTTAATCTGCATTATGGCCTGCTAATGCAGACCCTAAATTTGCGAGCCTGATAATCAACGAGCATATAGCATGCCACAAAAGGTAAATACCTTTGAATCTCTCGTGAATATAAGCTTTCAGGAAGTTCGATAAAGTATGAAGAATTTAAAAAAGTGCTGGATATGGTAACAATTGACAATTTACGTCTCACTAGTGAGAAATGTTGCGCATTGAAAAATTGGGTATTATGCCAATCGCTCTAATTTATGTTTAGGTGGACTGACTAGGACAGTGACTGCACTAACAAAGTGGACCAAACTGGAATAGGATTAAAAAGTTCAACTATTTGAGAAGAATATTGATGTTCAAAGTGATGCTGCAGCACATTTCCAGATGTGCTAGATTCAAAACAAAGCCTTGGTTAGTCAAAGCTGTGAATCAGACCTTATAAAGGTCAAGTAAGTCAGCGCTACAGAATTTACTGGCAGGTTACTACAATTAACTCAGAACTAAGAAAAATAAGGAATAGGGAGAAATGAACTTGAGCTCAAAGAATTTTTTGCAGCCTACAGTAATGTGCTTATCAACGTTTCTTTTGCTTGGCATGTGCGATTGTTTGGCTGGGTATGATGATATTCCTGAACAGAGTTTCGTTCAGGAACTGCCTGTTGTATTAAATGCATCACGCTTACGACAGCCTGTCTCGGAAGCACCTAATGCGATGACAGTGATTGACCGTGCCATGATCAAAGCGTCCGGTTTTCGTACTATCCCAGACTTATTCAGGCTGGTTCCGGGTATGTATGTCAGTAATTACACTGGCAACCAGGCAATTGTCGGTTATCACGGCGTAATAGAGCAGCACAGTCGCAGGATGCAAGTGCTGGTGGATGGACGCACCGTGTATATGCCACCATATGGTGGTGTGGTCTGGGAAGACCTGCCACTGCAAATGCAAGATATTGAGCGCATAGAAGTGATTCGTGGTCCGGCGGCGGCATCGTATGGTGGCAATTCAATTCAGGGGGTGATCAATATAATCACCCGTGATGCCAGTGTGCTGCAGGGATTTGAAGCCAGCGCTACCAAGGGAAATGGGGGGATCTCCGATGCAGCCATAAATTTTGGTGACCGCAGTGGAAAACTGGATTATCGCGCAAGTCTGGGCTATCGCAGTGACGATGGTTACGACACTAGTCAGTATGATCCCAACTATGACGGTCATACTACTCGCCTGTTCAATCTTCGTACTAGTTATCAACCCAATGCAACAGATAATCTTGAAGTCCAATTTGGCTACAACAAAGGTTCAAGAGGGGTTGGCTCTGACAATTCTCAATTCGACAAGGCACACGACACACAAAATACAGCATATTTCCAGCAAATCACCTGGTTGCGCAACCTGGAGGGCGGAAATGAATTCAAAATACAGTATTCCCACACTTACCGTGACGAGCTGAATCTCCTGGGAGTCCTCAGTGACAACATTACCGTCACACGTCACGAAGTGGAGATACAACATACTTTACATACTTCGCACACAAATAGAATGGTCTGGGGTGCTCAATTACGACAAGATTGGGTTAAAGCGCCCAACCAATTTTGGTCAGAACTTAACTTCCACGTATCTTCATTATTCGCCCATGATGAGTGGCGCATAAATCCGCAATGGATTTTAAATACTGGTGCCATGCTCGAGAATAATGGTTTGGGTCAAGAAAGCGTTTCACCTCGCATGGCATTGAATTATCACGTTGATAAAAAAAATACGCTAAGAGTTGGTTTATCTCGTGCTTATCGCAACCCTTCTGTTTTTGAAGAACGAGGTTATTATCATTTTGATATTCCGGGCGTTGGACTAGCTATTTTTTACCAATCCAGAGGCGGCTTGAATCCGGAAAGGCTTACATCGAGTGAAATTGGCTATCTTGGTGCATTTCTAGAAAAAGGGTTTTCGATTGATGCGCGCCTGTACCAAGATAAATTAGACGATGGTATTTACGAGACTACGGATATTCCTCTGACTCCTCCAGTATATTTTGAAAATATAATTATCGGAACTCATACAGGGCTGGAAGTTACGACCAAGCATCAATGGGGGGCGTACAACCAGTTGACTTTTAATTACAGTCATCAGGATATCAACAGCAACCGAGGGGATTATGAGCAAAGCGTACCTGCTTACATGATTAGCGCACTGTACTCCAACAGTTTTGCCAATAATGCGGCGGTAAGTATAGGTTACTACCAGCAAGCGACGGTATTACCCATGGACCGACCAGCTTACGACCGCCAGCAATTTACCCGCAGAATAGATTTAAGGCTTGCGAAAAAATTCAAAGCAAATGCTCATGGTACAGAGGGCGAGATTGCACTTGTAGTTCAAAACCCCATCACTGACAAACACATAGACTACCGTAGAAGAAACGAATTTAATCGACGCGCTTACCTGACAGCCTCCATTAATCTCTGATTAAAATGCGCTTCAATAGATTAAGATCAGTCGTTCTTGTATTAGGCTGCATATTTATATTCAACCCGATTCCTTGTTGGGCTGATAATTTGCGACTGTTGGTGGTGCTGAGCTATGACCTGCCTGCATACCAATCATTTGCAAACACGCTGACTAAGAACCTACCTGAATCAGTCCAAGCCACTGTACTGCATAATCCCGAAAAAGTGGCAGAACAACCGCAGACAGATCTAATTGTTTCTGTGGGCATGAGGGCATCCTTGTCGGCGGTGAGCCAAACCAAAGTGCCAGTATTTGTGGTGATGATACCCAAGGTAAGTTATGAGCAGTTACTTGTACAAAGCCCGAAGCAATCTCGAGCGCCGTTAATTTCTACAGTATATCTTGACCAGCCGTGGGAGCGGCAGCTAAATTTTATTCAGGCCATACTACCTGAACACCGCAGGATAGGATTGTTGTATTCGGCTCAAACGCTTGCTGATCTGACTCTCTTGCGAAAGCAAGCAGCTAAACTTGACATCAGTCTGATAGACAAACGTGTCTTATCTGAGGACAAGTTATTTTCGACGCTGTATGACGTGTTGGATAGCAGTGATATTCTGCTTTCCTTACCTGATACTACGATTTACAACAGTACCAGTATTCGTAATATATTGCTAAGCTGCTACCGTTCCGGCATTCCTTTCATAGGGTTGTCGCAAACGTATGTTAATGCTGGTGCGATAGGGGCTGTTTTTTCTTCTCAGCAACAATTATCCGAACAGGTAGTCGAGGCAATACGCCTCTTTGCGCGAAATGGGAATTTACCCAAGCCTGAATATTCTCATGATTTCACTATTTCCCTTAATCCTGAAGTTGCCAGGTCGCTGGATATTAAATTGTCATCGCCAGGCATTGTTCGTAGCATCATGAGTAGTGTGAATAGGGGCATCCCATGAAGCGCTTTGGAGTTCGCCAATATATTGCTTTTATAACGTTCTTTCCGTTGATAGCCATCACGGCCTTTCTGGAAGTATTTTTTATATACAACTACTTCGCAGAGCTTGATCTCCACATTGTTGACCGTGGGGTACTTATCGCTCATCAGTTCGAAGAAAGCAGTGAATACGGCGTAATGTCCAACAATCTAAAATTTATGGAAGATATTGCTAAAAATGTTTCTCTGGAGCCGGATGTTAGTGGAGTCTTAATTCTTAATTCTGCCTCAAAGGTTTTGGCAAAAGCAGGAAAATTTTCGAGTCCTGTTGGAGAATTAATTGTTGAATTACGACATACAATGCCTGGTAAGCCAGCTGTGGTTAATCACTATAACAATAATAGTTTTCTGGTATCTCAGTCTATTCTTCCTGAAACTGTTATTTTGGATGAATTGGAGGCTAAGTCTGCAGTCAAGCCAATAGGTATAGTTGTTGTTGAAATGAGTATGTTGCATACCAAAAAACTGAAGTCGGAGATACTTTGGTACACAATAATTTCGACAATAATTATTTTGGCGATAATCGGTTACATTGTTCATCTGGTTAGCAGAAGTATCACATTACCGATTGGTATGTTGAGCAATGTGATACAGAAAATTGCTAAGGGAAATTTAGAAACACGTACTACTTTTTCTTCCCGTATAAACGAGTTAGATGTCTTGTCGAATGGAATAGATCACATGGCCGAGCAGTTGCAAAATGAGCGTGTGGTGCTTCATCAACGTATAGACGATGCAACTTTTGACATGCGTAACAGCAAGGAAAAGGCAGAGAGAGCCAATCTTGCCAAGTCAAAATTCCTTGCTGCAGCAAGTCACGATTTGCGACAACCATTGCATGCACTAGGGCTATTTGCATCAGCACTGAATGAACGCATTAAGTCTTCGGAAGAGCGTTTGCTGATTGAAAATATCAATCAAAGTATCAGCTCTTTGGAAGAGCTTTTTAATGTGCTACTGGATATTTCCAGACTGGATGCCGGAATTATCCAACCGAAATTCCAACACTTCTGGATAAAGGGCTTGATGGACAAGCTACTTACAGAATTCAAAGCACAAGCTCAGCGTAAAGGAATCAATATGCAGCTTGAAGGAGTGGATGTTGTGATCTATTCCGACGAGACTTTGTTTGAGACTATGTTACGTAATTTAATTAACAATGCGATACGGTATACACAGAGTGGCGAAGTAAAGGTGGCATGGTTTATTGATGGATCGAATGTTTGCATTGAAGTTAGCGATACCGGCTTGGGTATTTCTGACGAAGATAAGAAGCTAATATTCCAGGAATTTTTGCAACTCAATAATCCTGAAAGGGATCGCACCAAAGGATTGGGTCTGGGATTGGCTATAGTCAGGCGATTATGCGGATTGTTGAAGAGCACCATATCTGTGCAATCAACGATTGGATCAGGTTCCATTTTTCGGTTGAATACTCCCTTGGGGGACGCCTCGTTGATTACCGATGACAATTCGGTAAGTATGCTTCAAATAGAAAATGAGCCAACCATGCAGGTATTGGTCATTGACGATGAACCCTCTGTACGGGATGCTATGACTGCGCTACTCAATACATGGGGTCACGAAGTGATCGCAGTCGGCTCACTATCGGAAGCAATGCAGGCGACCAAACGACCACCCGATGCAATCATTGCGGACTACCGACTGGTTAATGAACAAACCGGTATTGATGCTATACAAGGTATTCACCAATTATGGGGGAGGGAAATCCCGTCTTTGATTGTCACTGGAGATACTGCTCCGGAACGATTGCAGGAGGCCCAATCCAGTGGATATGCATTCATGCATAAACCGGTTAATTCGGCTAAGTTAAGAGCTTTCCTTCGCTCAGCTAATCGACACAAAAGCTAGTCAGGATAGCCTGAAATCAGGCTACCAAGCCTAGCATCTTTGCAGTGGATACGGCCTGAAGGCGATTTTCCACATTGAGCTCACGAAATATTGCAGAGGCATGACATTTGATGGTCGCCTCTGATAAATTCAACAACTTGCCAATCTCTTTATTGGAGTACCCTTTATACAGTTGCTGAAGTACTTCAATTTGCCGTGGTGTCAGCCTGTTATGGATTGGGCGATCAGTTTTTGTGGACGACAGATATAATGGGGGTACATAGACACCGCCACTCAACACTAGACGCAATGCACAGAGCATTACTTCTGCATGTTCATGCTTGGGAATAAATCCCATTACTCCTGCCTTGATAACTTGATGTATTTCATCAAGATTTTCAGAGCCAGAAAGAACAACCACTGGAATCGTCTGGGCGAGGTCGAGCACTTCAGTCAGACCAGATATATCATCCCTGCCCGGCATGTGGAAATCAATGAGGGCGAGATTTGCGTCAGGATTGTCTTTCAGTAATTTCAGCGCTACAGAGTGGCAATCTGCTTCTAATATTGAGACGTCATCATCCAGTCTTAACAGTAAATGCCTAATACCTTCCCGAAACAAGGCATGGTCGTCAGCAACAATAATCTTCATTACATTAGCCCGCTTATATGGTCAATGAAATCTAGCACATCTGGTGTGAGGTACGCTATAGCCTTGAAGGCTAGCATGAGTATTAATACCAAACCATAAAGTATTAATACCAGATCGTTAAGTATTAATACTAATGACCGATTCTCGTTCGCTTGTATTGAAGTATAAAGTCAACCTGAAAAATATATCCTATATTTCTATCCTAAAGGGGCGGCATGCAGTTTCCAGAATATTATAATTCGCTTAGCGTTGGAAACAGAAGCATAGATTCTGAACATCAGAAGTTAAGTGCAATAATTAATGATATTAGCCAGTTAATTTTAGTAAACCACACTGTTGCCCTGTCTGTGGCAATCAAAATGCTAGCAGATTGTTTACATGAATGTTTTTTTGTAGAAGAAAATATTGCGCAAGCAGTCAATTTTGATTTTACCAAGCATAAACTGACGCATCAGGCATTATTGAATAATTTCCGTGCCATAACGGATAAGTTAATTAGCCAAAATGGCAATTTGTCCAAACTTGAGAGAAAAGTTTGCATTGATTCTTTGAATGAGCTACTGATTAAACATATCAAGAATGATAGCAAGCCACTTAAAGAGGTTCTTGACACTCATTTGTATGATTTCAAGCCACCAGAATTGGAAGCACCAAAGGTCAAGTGTGGTTATGGGTGGGTGCTGCAAGAAAATGAGTAATATTCTGAA
>Ga0316187_10001728_pt1 | contig 19086 bp, 13 predicted proteins | sample CroRivburrow1_MG_FD_204927 | JGI IMG/M metagenome (GOLD analysis project Ga0316187, IMG submission 204927) | Coastal sediment microbial communities from Maine, United States - Cross River worm burrow 1 | ecosystem: Environmental > Aquatic > Marine > Coastal > Sediment | place: USA: Maine...
ATAGAAGTAGGTCAAAGTATCAATTTATTGACCAGTTGACAGTCCATTGTCTTAAGTTTCTTTGGCTTAAGTATTTCCTGTCTTTCAAGGCGAATCATCTCTATATTGCTTTGGTGTAAACGACTGCCCAAAGAGCAGAGCAGTATGAATTAATAACCTTTCAGCTGAGCTCAGCTTTGCCCGTTCTGTCAGCACCTGGCGAGCCATTTCCGGCTCATCAGTAATGATGCCATCTACACCCAGTGAAATCATACGGGACATGGATACGGGATCATTTACCGTCCATACAAAAACCTGTTTGCCTGCCTCGTGAGTTCTTCTGATAAAGCCGGCTGAAGCCATACCCATGGCGACTGCAAGAAAATCAGCATCAAGGCTACTAAGATCACCAATTGATGTCGTGGATAGCAGACCAATTTTCCAGTCGGGACGCAGCGCACGCATTTTCTTTACGGCAGTGTATTTAAGGGACATGATAGCTGTTTCACCCACCATTCCGGATTCTTCTACAATCTCCACGACACTCTGCTCCAGATTTTTGTCATGGCCATAGTATTTCAGTTCAATAACAACCTTAGCTTTATCCCGTGCAATTTCCAGCACCTGTTTCAGCGTAGGTACCCGTTCCTGTGAAAACGAAGGGTCATACCAGCTGCCGATATCGATATCAGCCAGCTGCGGCAGTGTGGCATCCCATATCTTGAGATTCTTTCCGGCGAGTTTCATAAAGTCACTGTCATGCATGACTACAATGTCACCATCAGCAGTTTCCTGAACATCGATCTCAATCCAGTCTGCCTTGTCTTCGATGGCCTGACGGATCGAAGCCAGGGTGTTCTCCGGCGCCTTGCCTGCCGCACCCCGGTGAGCAACGATCGTGATATCGTCGGCGGTCTGTATGCCATTGATTAGCCATCTACCTGTCAGACCTGCAATAACAACACCTGCTAGCAGGAAAATCGCTACACCCCGTTTGGAAATGCCGATTTGTCTAGTTTCAGGGTCTGAAGGTTTACTATTGGTAAGTGCTTTATTCAGTGCCGGACCATGCTCTTCATATAGCCCCATGACCAGGTAGGCAAAGCTGCCGGATGTGAAAGTTGTCAGTAAAAAGTTAGCCAGTATCCATGAGATAGAAAGCCCACCAAGTAAAAGGACAAGTATGCTTATCGATTCAACAAACGATGGGATTAGCCAGGATCCTGCAAGCTGGATTAAACCGAACACGATACTGGCAAGCAAGATTGCCAGAACCCCCCAGGACACCAGCAAGGCAAGCACCTGTGCCCGGTTATTTTTCGCAATGCGAAAGCTCTCATCAAATGAGGATGACGGTGATACATCAGCAAATAATACTAAAGGCAGCGCCAGCGACCAGCCTAACAGCTTACGTGCGAGGAGTATGATCATCGTCATGACGATGACCCCGATCAACACGGCAGCGGTCCAGAATTCAGGTGGTTTCTCTTTCAGGTAGTAGTTTATATCGTAGTCGGTGATCAGGAACAGAGCTACGCCACCTGCGATAGCAAGGAAGGGGAGTGTTAGCAGCAGGATCCGGATAACCAGCCTGCCGGCAAACATTAACATATTATTAATGCGTGACGCGGTATATCCCAGGGCATCAACAGTGCCTACAGGTTTCCCATGCATCACGCTGATGGCTATCCGCATCAGGGCGGCCTGTTCGAAGGCCAGTATTCCGATCAGTAGAGCGGCGAATATGATAAGCGCCAGCATACCCGTCGGTGACAGCAGGAAATAAGCAATATCCTGATCTGCCAATGCTGTTTGTCCAGAGAGTTTCAATAATAATCGACCGGTAAAACCTGCCAATGGTGTGAACAGAATAATGCCCAGTAGGGTAAAGATGAGGTGCATGACGAGGATTTGCTGCCAGGACTGGCGAAGGTAGTGAAGAGCCAATGTCCAGGAATTTCTTATTTCATTCATGTTTATGATTTTCTTTATCGGCAAGTTTCAGGTTTTAGCGCTATTTTTTATCCTATGCTGATTGTCAATGCTACGCAAATCAACGAGAATGCAAGGTTTGCCGGTCACCTGATTTGAATGTCTGATATTCATCACTGAAATTATTTCAGATCAGTTGCCAAAAAAACTTTAATTTTTTACAAGTGCTGGAGTAGAAAGAGTAATGAGAAAGTCTGCTGTTATGTTTTCTGTTTTATTGCTGAGTGTGTCACTGAATGCCACATCAGACGATACTGATGGAAATGTTTATTTAGGTTTTGGTCTTAGTTCACTGGCCCTGGATAGTGAGCGCGTAGAGGGTGTCCCAACCCGGTCACCCGGCCACACTCCCAAGATTGGCAGTTTGCTGCTGGGCTACCAGTTTAATGACCGTTGGTCTCTCGATCTCAGTTTAGGTACTGATCTGAGCAATAATGTCGACACCAACCAGTTTGCAGTGAACGGTTATCGGTTTTTTGGTGAAAAAAGGTGGAAACCCTATATTTCTGCAGGCCTCAGCAGCTTCAGCATCGACGATGCCTCTGTAGACCAGACTGAACAGTTCCAGGCCGGCCTTGGAATATCCGGGGCACTGACCGATAAGCTGGAGCTCAGGGTCGGTTATCAGCATTTCTTTGAGTTTGGCGATGAGTCCTATAATGATGACGCTGTAAGCGTAGGGCTCAACTGGCATTTCAGAAAGCCGAGAGCTGAAGCGGTAGCGCAGTCCACACCTGAGCCTCAGCCAGAATCAGTGCCCAAGCAGAAAGAAGTTGTTGATACCTTTGAGCTGCTGGTGCAGTTTGACTTCGACAAATCAGACATTAAATCTGTGTTTAAGCCACAATTCGATGAAATTGCACGTGTGCTGCAGGAAAGTCCATCCATAAGCATGACCGTTGAAGGCCACACCTGCTGGATCGGTACAGAAGAATACAACCAGGGATTGTCACAGCGTCGAGCTGATGCAGTAAGAGCCAAGTTTATTCAGGATTATGGTATCTCTGCAGATCGAATCAGCATCGAGGGGTATGGCGAAAGCCGGCCCATTGCAGACAACAACACGAAGGCGGGTAGAGAGAGCAATCGGCGTGCGATAGCTGTGATTTTAAGGCCACGCATAGTCAGCGAGTAGCATTTTGATGGCTGCGCCAGCTCCTTTGCCGGGACAGCTATCGCTGATGTTAGATCTCAGATAGCTGCGGGTGGCAGGCTGTCATATTCGCGGGAACAGACAATATCGCGATCGTATTGCGTGTCTTCGGGGAATTCCTGTGCGATTACCCATATCTGTCGGATCTCTTCGCTTAATTTTGGCAGAATAGCCATCGCATTACGGGTGCGCGTCTGATCGAAGAAAGCGAACGGTTCATCAAGGAAGATGAACTGCTCACCGCTACCAGTGGTATTTACCAGTTCCTGTGAAAGTGCAAGTCTGACGGCCAGCATGATCTGTCGCTGGGTTCCGCTGGAGATCTCATCAAGATCCATGTAGTCGCGTTTAAGGCTCGAGAATGCCCTGACACTCAGGTTATCGTCGATGTGTAGATGCTCATAACGGTCTTCGGTAAACAGCGGCAGGGTGCGGCTAGCCAGTTCACGAAGGTCATTGTTAAAACGCTGAGAAAAATGCCGCCCTGCAGCGACAATCAGTTCATTAGCAATATCACGCACCTGGACGCGGTACATGGTTTGTTCGAGCTTGTCTTTCAGGTTATTAATCACACCCATCAGTGCATCACCCTTAGCCAGCCTGTCCTGCTCATTACTAAGCGATTCTTCCAGTGCTGCTTGAGAGGACTGCTGTGCAGCTAATCTATTCTGCAACTGTTCCTGAATGTCGCCGAGAAGGGCGTCGATTTGTTCGTTATCCAGCCTGCATGCGCGAATTGCCAAGATATTAGATTCGCTAATATCCAGTGATTTACTCTCTTCTGCAGCTATTTCATTATTGTTTTCTGATTCATCTTGCTCAGTCTCTGCCAGCTGATCAGCATCGACAGCAGCTGTTGCTTTAGCTGAATCTGAATCTAAATCTAATTCAGTGGCTAATTGGTCATCAGACTCCCTCGCCGGTGCTGCCGCAATATTCTGATCATCGATTAGTTGAACTGCATTTACAGTAGTCTGGACCTGTTCAGCCAGTGCTTCGCCATTTATAAGCAATGCTGAGACTTTTTTCTTCATCATTGAAGAAATCAGCCAGAAAATAACAAATGCTGCAGCTGAAATGGCAAATGCCAGTGCCAGCTGAGGGATGTATTGTTCGCTCCATGCCGGGATATATTGTTCAAGTAGTGCCTTTAACTGCGTGGTGTAGCCAGAGCCCGGCATTTTATTGAATAAATACCAGGCGCCGCCAAAAGCAAGTGCGGCAAGCAGGGCAATAAAAGAGACTAAGCCTGAGAGGCGCTTTATTGTTTGTGCCGAGCCAAGACGAGGGCGAGCTTCATGATAGTCCTGTGCTGCCTTGCTCAGACCTTCTTCGTTGTGCCTGAGAGATTCACCGAGCTGTTTGACCGAAATGAGTTCTGTTTGTAGCTGATTGAGTTTTTCCGGCTCAATTGCGAGTGCTTCAATATCAGTGCCTACCATATCAATCTGCTCGTTGATATCGGGTATCTTTCGCATTTCGTTCTTTATATCAAGCGATAATTCATCCGCCACACTCTCGAGCGTTGCGATGCCAGCCATGGTTTTAATCGCATGACTATGGGGATGGGGAGTGGTGATTTCACGCTGTGCCAGGTAGAACGATTCGACGAACTCTTCAAACTGGTAGCCGAGTAATTCATCCAGTGCTTCGCGAACCGAATTAACGCCTTTTGCGACAGGCCGGTCTTCCTCTCCAGCAAGGTAGAGTCGGACGCCATGATTACCTTCATTGTCGAGAAACCGGGCAATTTCGTATTCGGTGTCATTGATCAGGAAACCGAGGCGGACATTGCATCGGGTTTCACCCCAGCGAATCACTCTGGTGATGTCATCTTCCTCACCAATTGAAAATGTGCGTCCAAACAGGGCAAAGCAGACGGTTTCACCTATGGTGCTCTTGCCTGACTCGTTCTCGCCACTGATCGTGATGACACCCCGATGTGGCAGGTCAGCAAGCTCCAGTTGCTTGTACTTGAGGACATTTTCTGCGGATATATGCGTAATAATCATAATCAGTCCCGTTATCCAGGTGTTCCAGAGAGCATGCTTACCCTCAGGCTTTATTTATTGGTTTAAATTCAAAGTTTTAATCAATTGTGGTACTCAATTTACGCAGTACGATATCCATTGCTTCTCGATAGGACTGCTCATCGAATGGTGCATCAGTATTTCTCCTTCGCTCAAATTCCGCTTCACAAAAATCAGCAAAGTCCCGAGCAGGGCCGCGCAGATCAGATTGGCTTAGTGGTTTTTCAGTAGCGTAAGACATAAGCAAGATTCCCTGGTAGTAAGAAAATATCCGGTTCCAGTCAGTTGCCAACCAGTCTGGATAGTTTGCAATATTGAAGTGAGTATAGCATCAACTTTTATCTGTGCATTTGAGGAATGCTGCTTAACAAACAGGCAATTATTGAGACTTAGGTCCAGATACCTGCTGTACCTACTTTGGCAGTTTCGCTAAAAACTGCCGAGAAAACTTCCTGGTGATATCCAGGGCCTCTGCGTCCTCGAAATTTACGCTATTCACTGCAGCAATGACCATATAGGGGCCCTGGAAGATGGTCAGTTGTTTAGTTGTGGTATCCCAGCCGGCATAATCGCCGACTCCTGCGACGTTCTCCTGTTTGTAGTCATCCCCGAAGGCTCCTTTCAACTCGTTTTCATGTTGAACAAAGGCCTCTTCACCGGTGACGTCTCGACCGTGCGGTAATATTGAAATTCCCATGCCTATTTGTTTTTCCTCGCTATAGTAAATACACATCGACATCCAGTGCCCTGATGTATCCTTATCTTTGTGTGTTTCCTCAGGTTTGTTTGCAGGCGCCCCTAGAATTGCCTCAACTTCAGAAGCTTTCAATATTTCGCAGGCATGAACAGGAGCAGGGTGTCTGGACGATATATATGGTTCATTGCTGTCACCACATCCGGTGAGCAGGGCCGTAAGACAAACTGGCATAGCAAATAGAGACCTGGTGCGCCTTTTTTGTTTCGTGGTGTATCTATTTGCATCAAGATACAATTCAGACTGTAAGAATCTCAAGTTTTGCCTTTTGCTTAAATCGTTAAATTTATTTTTCGCCAGATCCTATCCACCGTGCTGAAGCGAAAATGGTCTTATACTGCGTGGAAATAACAGCGGCGAGGCAGCAGGATTTTATATTTCATCCGCTGCCCTCAGTGCGGTGCGTATTTCATCATCAGTATTGTAGACGTGCGGAGAAAAACGCACACCGCCGCCACGTTCGGCGCACATTATATTCTGTTCACGTAATGACTTGAAAAGGCGGGCAGGGGGGCAGCTTTTATGTCTGAATGTAACGATACCTGATATTTTAGATGCAGAATCAGTGTAAATAGCCTCCATTTTACTGCTTTTAGATAGATATTCGTGCATTAACTCGGTGTGATGAAGGATTCGTTGCTCTATCTTCGGCAGGCCGATTTCATTAATCAGGGATAATGAAGCTGCGAAAGCCCTTATACCAATAATATTGGGTGTTCCATTTTCAAAACGACGTGCACTGCTGGCTGGCTGCCAGTTTTTTTCATCAAAATCACTATATTTATCAATCATATGCCAGCCATATTGAAACAATTTTATCTTGCGCTGCCATTTTTTTCGGCAATAGAAAAGTGCGATACCTTCGGGGCCTAAAAGCCACTTATGGCTGTCTGCCATCATGAAGTCGATATTTGCGGCTTCAACATCTACCGGGAATGCGCCAAGCATCTGAATGGCGTCCACACAAAAGGCAATATCTCGCTCGACACAGGCTTTTCCAAGTATTTCAAGGTCGAGGCGCAGGCCGCTGGCATATTGAACTGCGCTAATCGCCAGCATACGCGTTGAATTGTCCATAGCGTCGATCAGGGACTGTTCTGGTGTTTTTCCTTGCTGCCTGAGGGCGACTTCCTTGAATTTTACGCCTCGATCAGCCAGGACCTGCCAGGGGATGCGGTTCGAGGGAAACTCTTCATCGCTGCTGAGTACAGTGTCGCCAGGGTTCCATGGGAAGCCCATAGCGACCACAGATATGCCTTCAGAAGTGTTTTTCAGCAGTGCAATGTCATCGCCAGATGTCGCATTGACGAATTTTGCCAGGTCATTATGCAGTTGATCGGCATGCAGGGCCCAGTCCTGGTAGTTTTTCGTTCCCAGGTGTACGTATTCGTCAACGAATGCCTTAACGGCATCGCCGGTGCGTAACGGTAGTGGAGAAACCGCTGCATGATTGAGGTAGATCAGGTTTTTCTGTACAGGGAATTCATGAGCAAGAAGTTTATCGAGTTCTTTGTTATTCACGTTATATGTCACAAGTTGTACTAAATATTTTATAAAACCAGGAACGGGAGGATCCCGGTAAACAAATAATACATCAAGCTGCATGAATTAGAACCTGTATTGGATTTAGAAGATTTACTGGATATACAACAGCTGTGGCAATGGAGAGCAGTGGTAAAGCTAACCGCAACTTATACATGTAGATCAAAGCCTGTCTGAGAATCGATAATATCGTAGTGCGCATAATGTATATTATGTTAAATAATGTATTGTCCGAATTTATGGGGTGTCGTATCCAGGTATCTTCGGTAAACGAGATGAAATTAGCTGCCCCCTTCTTTCGAAGCAGTGAAACTGACAGGTCGTATTTTGTCGAACTACAACAGCATCCAGCTATGCGTCTGAAAGATAAAACGAAGAGTAGATACCTGGTGAAATGAAAGAATGAAAAAAAACAAAACGAAGAATAGAATAAAAACAGATCAATGAGTCTGTTCAATACTAACGAGGGAGGGTTTTATTCGCAGGCGGGTGTCGAGATAAATGTTTTGCCTGGATCGACGACATGCGTCTGCCGCAGGAATTCCCTGCCAATTAGCAACGGGTATTTAAAACCGCTACGATCTATTAAATTGACGTTGGTTAGCTTGTACACTCCTCCAAGGCATAGTCCTAATTGTATGACAGGGCGTAATTGTGTTTCTCCGAAATGCCGTTTTATCGCCGCCATGCGCAACACTTTCTTCTCAAACAGCATTGTTCTGCCATTTACATCAGTGACACTGAAGTGAACCCACCGTTGTCCATCAAGATCAAGGAAGATTTTGCAATTACTGCAGTTCAGGGAACTCGTTTTCGCCCCTGTGTCTATTTTTGATTTTATCAGCAGGTCGCCGGGTATTATCCGCGCATCCTCCAGCCAGCCTACCCGTTCTGCAGCGCTAGCAGGACAGCTGGAGATTAGCCAGAAACAGCAGGTAGCAAATAAAATAATTATATCTTTCATCTAGTTGTTAATAATAACTTTGATTGATGGCAGGGCGGTAAGGGCACCCTTCCCTAATATTCATATTCACCAGGAATATCTTTTACTGTTATCTGCCCTGTCCTTTCATTAACTGATTTCAAAACTTTTCAGTATTACAATAAATCGAATAATTAACCATATATTACAGTATGTTAGGGTATTACTAGGCGTCTCCATGTACGTTGAATCATCAGATCACTGCTAGATCGATACCCCATACCAGTGGCAGCAGAAGCAGAACGAACAGGCTAATCAATGCCACAGCAATAATATTGAGCCAGAAACCGGCCTTCGCCATTTGCGGAATGGTGACAGTGCGGCTGCTGAATATAATAGCATTTGGAGGCGTCGCAACAGGCAGCATGAAGGCAAAAGATGCAGCGACGGCTGCCGGCACCATCAGGCTGTAGGGATGTAGTCCCATCGCTACAGACAGGGCGCCAAGGACTGGAATCATTATTGTTGCGGTTGCGGTATTGGACGTGATTTCTGTCAGGAAAATGACAATCAGCGTTGCCACGCCTATCAGCGTGATGAGCGACGTGCCCTCAAGGGTGGCCATCTGATCAGCAATCCACAAAGACAGGCCGCTTTCGATAAACCCCTGGGCCAGGGCAAAACCGCCACCAAACAGGATGATGATGTCCCAGGGAATACTGGCAGCGGTTTTCCAGTCCAGCAGGAACTGCCGTTTAGCAATATCTGCAGGAATGATAAACAGCAACAGGGCGCCGGCCATCGCTATGCTGGCATCACTCACCATACTTAATGCCGGAACATTAATCAGGCCGCGTAAAATCCATCCACTGGCGACCAGTAAAAAAACCACCAGCACCCAACGCTCCTGCCTACTGACAGGCCCAAGGCGTAGCAACTCGGCGCTGATGACCTCGCCAATGCCGGGAACGTCCTGCTGATTTAAAGGATAAGCGAGCCGTGTCAGGTAATACCATGTGATTGTAAACATCGTTACTGACAACGGTAAACCAAAGGCCAGCCAGCCGGCAAAACTAATCTTCAGGCCATAGATTTGTTCAGCCATACCGGCAAGAATTGCGTTTGGCGGAGTACCGATAAGAGTCGCAACTCCGCCTATGGAGGCAGAATAGGCTATTCCCAGCATCAGGCATATGCCGAAATTAGACTTTAACTCGCCACTTCCCTGTGAACCGCCCTCTCCTGCTGATCTGAGCTGATCAACCTCGTTAATCACTGCTATTGCAATAGGCAGCATCATCATGGCTGTTGCCGTGTTGCTGATCCACATGGAAAGCAGTGCTGTCGCCAGCATAAAACCGAGAACGATTCGATCAGAACTGACACCAATGGCCTGAATTGTATGCATCGCGATGCGACGATGCAGGTTCCATTTCTGCATCGTTACTGCAATCAGAAAGCCGCCCATGAACAGGAAGATCAGATGATTGCCATAAGCAGTGGTGGTTTCTGCAGTGGGCATTACACCCAGTACAGGAAAAAGCACAATAGGCAGAAGAGCAGTCGCTGCTACAGGTGCTGCCTCGCTGATCCACCAGATAGCCATCAGGCAGGCAACTGCGGCGACTTTCAGCGCACTGGGCGGCATATCTGCCGGCACCGGCCCCAACAGCATAGTAATACACACAGCCGGCCCGAGCAGTAATCCGATGTTGTGCCTTTTTAGCAGGTAATGCATCAGGTTTCGCAAGGCTTCCGCATCAAATTTAAGAGTTAATTACTCGGAGGTTCTGCCAGGCCAAGGTCATAATAAGACTGGGCAATCTTGGTAATGGCGATGGCGTAGGCTGCCGTTCGGTAATCCTTGATATGTGGGTAGGTTTTCATTATTTCCCGCAGATCCTGGAACGCCATTCGCATGGTGTCGTCAAGACCGGAGCGTACCAGGTCCAGTTCGCTTGCCCCGCGTGAAATTTCCCGGTCTACGTCATCCGGCAGTTCTTTCTGCGTCAGCGCTTCCATCGCTGCAACCAGGTTCTGTCCGCGCAGCTCATCATAGCGCCTCTGCAGACGACCAAAACGCATGTGTGAAAGATTGCGCGTCCATTCAAAATAGGAAACGGTTACACCGCCTGCATTGACATAAATGTCCGGTAAAATTGCAATGTTGCGGTTTAGCAGGATTTCATTCGCCTCATAGGTAACAGGACCGTTGGCAGCCTCTACAATCAATTTCGCCTGAATACGCATGGCATTGCCGAAATGAATCTGTGACTCAAGCGCAGCCGGTATTAAAATATCGCACTCCTTCTCAAGCACTTCTGCGCCGTTTTCATGGTATTCAGCTGCCGGAAATCCTTTCAGGCTTCCAGTTTCGACGAGATACTGCCTTACATCGTGCACATTCAAACCATCATCGTTGATGACAGCCCCATCACGTTCGATGATTGCTGTTATCCTGACCTTGTCCTGTTCATGCAGAAATTTTGCAGAATGGAAACCGACGTTGCCAAGTCCCTGGATCACCACACGTTTATTGCTTAGACCATCCTCCATTCCCGCATTCTCCACCGCATCCGGATGTCGAAAGAACTCCTGCAGGGCATACTGAACACCTTTACCGGTTGCCTCTGTTCTGCCAGCAATGCCACCGCGATTAACGGGTTTACCGGTGACACAGGCATTCTGGTTGAGGTCTTCCGGGAACAATGTCTTGTAAGTGTCTGCTATCCATGCCATTTCGCGAGACGAAGTTCCCATGTCCGGTGCCGGCACGTTGGCTGCCGGGTTGATAAAGCCCTTGCGCGCCAGTTCCATGGTGAAACGCCGTGTAATTTCCCTCAGTTCATCTTCAGTGTAATTAGAAGGGTTGATCATCAACCCTCCCTTGGCACCGCCAAAAGGAATATCGGCGATGGCACATTTGTAGGTCATCAGCGCTGCCAGCGCTTCGATCTCGTCCTGGTTGACCATCATTGAATAGCGTAGGCCACCCTTAGCCGGCAGCCGGTGAGCACTGTGTGCGGCCCACCATCCGGTAAACACCTCTACCCTGTTGCTGAGCCTGACCGGAAACTTGAGCTGTAATACCGCGTTACAGGCCTGGATGATTTTGGCCGTATCCGGATTAAGCCCAATCGCCAGCGTCGCCCTGTCAACCATAAGGTCGACGCCTTCACGGAAAGACATCTTCTCTTTGCTATTGATGCTGTTACTGGCCATTTTCGTCTCCTGTTGCTAATCGGCAGGCATCGATTTTTAAATCACCATAGCACGACTCGATGTCCGTCAGGCTGTGCCCACTGCTGTTGTTTCTAGCATCATCGATAGCATTCTGCAGGTGCTCAGCACGGCCTTTTTCTGCCGGGATGCCGCCGTGTGCTGCAACCGGGGTGTCGAGGTCCTGCAGGAACACGCCGATCGGGATATGCATGCCCCACTCCAGTACTTTTGCATAGCAGTTCTGCCGTACGGTATTTGCGTCGTTAACCGTTGCACCCGATTGTATACAACTCTGGTAATTGTGTTCCGCGAGACGATAAAGACGCGGCTCGCCATCACCGGCATCTTCTGCTTCGTACCACTCCCGCGTATGCAGGTCGTTGTACGTCGGGCACGGCTGCAGGACTTCGATAAAAGCCAGCCCGGGGTGGCTGATTGCCTGCTGAATTAAACCCGCAAGCTCGTCGACGGCATAGGAATAACCGCGTGCAATCCAGGTGTAGCCGGCTGCCAATGCCAGCGCCAGTGGATTCAAACGCCCGGAATTGGCAGCATGCGGCATGCTTCGGGTCTGCTCGCCACGCTGCAGGGTTGGCGCGGGCTGACCCTTGGTTAAACCATAGACGCCATTATTGAACAGTATGTAGGTCAAATCTAGATTGTGGCGTGCGCTGTTGACCAGGTGGCCGGCACCGATACCGAGACCATCGCCATCACCGCCAACGGCCAGCACCGTCAGGTCCGGATCAGCCAGCTTGGCGCCGCTGGCAAACGGCAGCACGCGACCGTGCAGCGTATGGATACCATTGGTGCCAACGTAGTAAGGGGTTTTGCCGGAGCAGCCGATACCACCGAACACGGCAATACGGTCAGGCGACAGCTGCAACTGGACAAAGGCCTGCTGCAGCGCCTTGAGGATGCCAAAGTCGCCGCAGCTGGCGCACCAGTCATTGTTCTGCGGTGAGCGATAGTCGCTGCTGGTAAATTTTTCCATCAGTATCTCCGGTTCATCCATCATTCATACGGATCGCGTAGAACCATCCGTGGTTGTGCTTGCCCGTCAGTAATCTGCATCAATACATCAGCGAGAGACGCACCGGTAAACGGGCGGCCGCTATATTTCACCACAATGTGGTCTGCGCCCTGGCCCAGGTGCTGGCGCATCAGAACATCGAGCTGGCCGCTGAAACTGTTCTCAATGACGACGACGGCTACATCACTCTGTAAACACTGCTGAACTTCAGCCGCCGGGAATGGGCACAGCAGGCGCAGCAGCAGTATATTTGCTGCAATGCCCTGCTCGGCCAGTCGCTGACGTGCATCAAGCATCGCACCCTTGACGCTGCCCCAGCCCAGCAGCGTCATCACTGCATTATTGGCAGGCAGATGCAGCAATTTTTCTTCCATCGGAACATCGTCAAGGATCAGCTTAAGCTTTAGCATCCGGTGTTCCATCATGGCTTCGCGGTTTTGCGGGTCTTCGCAAACCAGGCCATCTGGGCTGTGTTCGACGGCGGTAAGCCAGTGCCGGTTGCCTGCCTGTCCTACCAGCGGACGCGGTGAAACAGCATCTTTGTTTAGAGTGAAAGGCGCCGCTCTGCTGGTTAAATTATTGGCATCAATCAACTTACTGTGTTCAATGGCAATTTTATCAGTATCAAAAGATTTTACAGATTGACTGGTAGCTGTCAGGTGTTTATCCAGCAGATGAATGACAGGAAGCCGAAAACGTTCAGCATAATTGAATGCCTGCATGCTGTCGTAAAACGCGTCTTCGACATCACCGGAGGCAATCACTATGCGGGGGAATTCACCATGACCGGCATGAATGGCAAACAGCAGATCACCCTGATCGGTGCGTGTCGGCATGCCGGTCGACGGGCCGCCGCGCATGTAATGGCTAATGACTAGCGGTACTTCGGTCATGCCAGTCCAGCCGAGGGCCTCACTCATCAGGGAAAGCCCCGGACCGGAAGTCGAAGTGGACGTTCGTGCTCCAGCCAGTGCGGCTCCGGCAGCTGCTGAAATCGAGGCGATCTCGTCTTCCATCTGTACGATGCGAGGCTGATAGCAGCTGCCATCCTGTAGCGTGACCATGCCGATACTTTCAAGTCGGGTGCTTTCGTCCGTAGCAGGGCTGATCGGGTAATAAGTCTGGACATCGAGACCCGCAGCCAGCTTGCCAAGGGCAACAGAATCAGTGGCATTTACCAGCAGGCGCTCATCGCCAACCTCTCTAGCCGGAAATGGCCAGGGGTTTGCCATGCCGAGTGTTTTTACCTGCTGGTAGGCTATCTCGATGGCGCGGTGGTTCAGCGGCAGCAGCCGCTGATGTTTTGCCAAAGCGTTGTCGACGGTTGCATAAAGCACCTCGACAGGTAGTCCGATATGGGCCGCGACTGCCGCCATCGCTAACAGCGCTGTGACACGTTTTACTTCACCGCGGCTGAGATCTGAAGTCTTCGCTAGCTGTTTCAGGAGATCTGTGCATGGCAGTGCCAGCAGTTGTATACCTCGTTCATTTGCTGAAGCGAGAATATCGGCGATGGTTGGACCCGCTGCCTGCTCTTGTTCCAGCTGCCTTCTCAGCGGCGCGTCAAGAAATGCCTGCTTCTCGATTGATGCCGACTCCAGTGCAGGATCATAAATCACCAGGCCACCGGCATTGACCCTGTAGATATGCCGAAACAGGGTCTCAGCATCGTAACTGACCAGCAGGTCACAGTACGCCTGCACGGAATGAGGCGCCTGGTTCCACAGCGCGATATCGACATAGCTATGACGGCCAATAATATTGGAATGGTATTCCCGGCGCGTCAGTACCTCGCCCCCTGCGCTGACACAGGCGCGGGCTAATAAAGATGCTACACGGTCAATGCCACTGCCCTGTGGCCCGCCGATGCGCATATGGTAGGTGTTGTCCATCGATGACTTACCTCTTCAGTCAATTATACGCCCCAGATGTTTTACTGTCAGTTAAGTAGAATTGAGCGCTGTCGGTAGTGTAATCAGGTGCTCTGAGAGATACAGTAAAATTACCTACGATTTATGCCTAAATTAACTCGTAACGGTGTAAAAAAGTTACCCTTGATATTCAAACTTAAAAGCAGAATAAATCATGTGAGGCAAACAAAATATATAGCAGGCAAAAAATGATAATTAAAAAAAATATAAAACTGGCCATTTCAATGGTTTTACTCATGCATCTCGCCTTTAATTCACTGGCTGAGGATAGCATTGAATATTCTCCATACGCTAAACGAGATTACCCTACCCGTGTCTACTTTGGTGACACTCACCACCACACCGCCAACTCCGGCGATGCTTTCATGAACGGTGATCGACTTAGTCCCGAAGATGCATACCGTTTCGCACGCGGTGAAGAAGTTGTCTCTTCCACCGGCATACCGGCGAAACTCTCACGGCCGCTGGATTTTCTTGTTATATCTGACCATGCAGAAGGACTGGGTGTCATGTACGAGGTCTATAATGGCAATCCTGTGATGATGGCAGACGAGACCCTGGCGCGCTGGAATAAGATGATGAAGGCAGGTGGATCCGAATCTGCACAGGCAATGAATGAACTCGTCTCTGCCCAGGCACAGGGAACACTGCCGAATCCAGTAACCGACCCAGCCATTGCAGGTCCCCTACAGAAAAGTGTCTGGGAGACCTATACGGAAACCGCCGAGAGATTTAATGATCCCGGCAGATTTACAGCCATGATCGGTTATGAATGGACCTCGGTCCCTGGTGGCAATAACCTGCACCGCAACATTCTGTTCCGTGGAAATAAAGAAAAGGCTGACCAGGTCATGCCTTTCACTGCATGGGAAAGCGAAGATCCTGAAAAGTTATGGGAATGGATGGCCAATTACGAGACTAAAACAGGCGGTAATGTGCTCGCCATCCCGCACAACGGCAATTTGTCCAACGGCAGGATGTTCGAATCAGTAGATTTTGCTGGCAAGCCGCTGACACGAGATTATGCCGAACGTCGTGCTCGCTGGGAGGTGCTGCAGGAAGTGATGCAGACAAAGGGCAACAGCGAAACCCATCCGACGCTATCCCCAAACGACGAGTTTGCAGATTATGGCATTGCCGGTTGGGAATTCGGCAACCTGACGATGGAAGATAAACCGGAAAGCCCGGAGATGAGGCCATATATGTACCTGCGCGGCGGTCTGCTGCAAGGCTTGCTGCACGGACAGAAATTGGGTGTTAATCCATTCAAGTTCGGCATGATCGGAGGGACCGATGTACACAATTCGCTGACATCGATCGAAGAAGACAATTTCTTTGGCAAGCATGTCAACCAGGAACCCAGCCCGCATCGCTGGAACCATGTCTCCAAGCAGGGCTTCGACAAGACACGTTACACCTGGCATTACACAGCGGCCGGATATGCCGCCGTCTGGGCCACTGAGAATAGCCGCGAGGCGCTGTGGGACGCGATGAAGCGCAAGGAAGTCTATGCCACATCAGGCAGCCGCATGACAGTGCGCCTGTTCGGCGGCTGGTCGTTCACAGATGAGGATGCAAAATCCCGCAATATCGCAGATGCCGGTTATACAAAGGGTGTGCCGATGGGCGGCGACTTGCCAGCCAAAAGCGACAGCGCCAAATCACCTACCTTCCTGGTCAGCGCCATGATGGATGCCGAGAGCGGCAACCTCGATCGCATACAGATAATCAAGGGCTGGCTGGATTCGGACGGCAAAACGCATGAGAAGGTTTACGATGTCGCCTGGGGGGATGCCGACCGACGCCAACCGGACAAGGATGGGAAACTGCCACCCGTCGGCGATACCGTAGATGTCGCTGATGCGAGCTGGTACAACTCGATCGGTGATCCGGACTTGCGTACTGTCTGGACTGACCCGGACTTCGATGCCAGCCAGTCTGCCTTCTACTATGCCCGTGTCATTGAGATCCCGACACCACGCTGGACCGCTTACGACCAGAAACGCTTCGGCATCAAGATGTCGAATGACGTACCGATGAAGACCCAGGAACGCGCGTGGACCTCACCGATCTGGTACACACCAAAAAGCTAGCTTAAGTAAATGAATCGAAAACTTTTATCGACCGTATTTCTTGTCTCCCTGTTACAAGTTTCAAGTCTATTTGTTGGACATGCCTATGCTGTCGAAGGTGGAAAATCTCTTTACCTGCTTGGCAAGCGTGGCCCCCTCGCCGGTCTGATCCCAAAGCCGGGTTGGTACTTTACTAACGATCTTTACTATTACAATGCCGGGCGAGACGGATTGCTGCCCATAAGTGGCAGCGTCGAAAATAATATTAATGCTGACGCATTGATGAACCTGGCCCAGATAACATGGGTAACAGATACATTTCTCAATGGTGGTCGGCTGGCATTGGGCGGCTTGATTCCTTATGGAAACATAAAAATTAGTGCGGATGCAGCCCTGCAAACACCCACAGGTTTTCAAAAAGGAGCATCACGCAGTGACGAGGTTACAGATTTTGGTGATCCTGTCCTGGCTGCTTCTCTTGGTTGGAAAAAACGAGATGATCAACTATTTCGTGCGTGGAACCTTTATAGTTCGCTGTTTATTCCGTTTGGATCGTATGAAGTGGGCCGCCTGGCCAACACGGGCTCCAATCGGTGGGGCCTGGATATTGGCACGGGATTTACCATGGCCAACTTCAGTCGGGGTCGTGAGTTGTCAGGCGTATGGGGATTTACCTTCAATAATAAAAATCCTGACACCGACTATAAATCCGGAACAGAAACCCATCTTGAACTTTCCTACCAGCAGCACCTGAAACATGGTTTGTCATTTGGCCTTGTGGGTTACTACAACCAGCAATTGACAGCCGACAGTGGCGGGCCGGCGGTAGTGGGTGACTTTAAAGGACGGGTAGCGGCATTGGGTCCTGAAATAGCCTACCAGTTAAAGACTGCAACACGATCAGTCGGATTGAACCTGCGCTGGTATCACGAGTTCGCCGTTCAAAACCGGGTAGAAGGTGATTCGGTCTTCCTGACATTGTCGCTCCCATTACAGGCTGACATAAAAAAGTAAACGTCTAGTGAATTCAAGAGGAAAGGAAAAATGATGATCAGACAATTAAGCATTCTCTTCACTACGACCTGCCTTCTGTCTACAAGCAGCATGGCTGTGGTGAATGAAAGCAACCCGCTGCGCGATGCCTACTTTGGTGAAACCCACATGCATACTGCATACTCTCTTGATGCGTATATAGGCGGTACGCGGTTGACACCGGATGATGCCTATCGCTTTGCAAAGGGTGAGTCCGTCATTGTTGATGGCCAGCAGCTCAGCCGCAAACGTCCGCTGGATTTCGTAGCAGTGACCGATCATGCAGAGTATCTTGGCGAGATGTATTCAACACTGGTCGAAGGTGCCCCGGGTCATGACCAGAATCTGCTCAAGCAACTGAGAAATTTACAGACACTGGAAGAAAAACAGCAATGGTTCCTCAAGTACGTAGTGGAAAACAACCGCGGTACAACTCCTCAGCACCCGTCTTTCTTTGCCGGTCCGGAAACGGTTAAAAGCGCCTGGCAGGTCGCCATCGACGCCGCGGAACGTAACAATGATCCTGGAAAGTTCACCGCATTCGTTGCCTATGAGTGGAGTGGCGCACCCAACGGCGGTAACCTTCACCGCAATATTATTTATCGTGACGGCCAGGTGCCGGATATGCCTATGAGCTATATCGACATCAACCGGGAAGACGGTTTATGGGACTGGATGGCAAAGCACGAGGCACAGGGAAAGAAAGCGCTGGCCATTCCTCACAATTCCAATGCCAGCAAGCAGATGATGTTCCCAGATGTCGATGCGGCAGGAAAACCGATCGATCGTGAATATGCACAGCGTCGGCAGCATTTTGAACCACTGGTCGAAATGATGCAGATAAAGGGGAATTCCGAAGTGCACCGTAAGTTCTGGGCCGGTGACGAGTTTGCTGATTTCGAAAATGCGGATTCGATACAGAAATACAGTGAGCGTGTCTTTCAAAAACGGGATTTCGTCCGTGAAGGCCTGAAGCTCGGCGTGGCATTCGAAAAGCAGCTTGGCACCAATCCATTCAAATACGGCATCATCGGCGGTACGGACAACCACAACGGTATTCCCTCGGATGTCGCCGAAGACAGTTTCGTCGGTGGACATGGACCTGAAGATGGCACGGTAGAACGTCGTCGCACGGGTGGTGTTGGCGGCTGGATTGACGGCAAAGACCTCAGTATCGGTTCGCTTGCCGGCGTCTGGGCGACAGAAAATACCCGAGCCGCGATCTGGGATGCGATGAAGCGGCGTGAGACATTCGCCACCAGCGGCCCACGGATGAAGATTCGCCTGTTCGGTGGCGTAGAGCTGCCAGTCAGTCCGGACAACCCGAAAAAACTGGTTGAACAGGGCTATCAACTGGGTGTTCCCATGGGCAGCGACCTGGGATCCATTGCTGCTGCTCCGACTTTTACTGTCTATGCAATGAA
>Ga0316187_10001729_pt1 | contig 19086 bp, 18 predicted proteins | sample CroRivburrow1_MG_FD_204927 | JGI IMG/M metagenome (GOLD analysis project Ga0316187, IMG submission 204927) | Coastal sediment microbial communities from Maine, United States - Cross River worm burrow 1 | ecosystem: Environmental > Aquatic > Marine > Coastal > Sediment | place: USA: Maine...
GGTCAATATCGCACAGCGGCATGTGATAATTATTCTAAAAACTGTGTCCTTTCTGCCACACCTTGGAAGATGCAGGCCGCGCGGGTGAACATTGATCCGGGCAGTGCAGATCATCACACTCTACCAACGTGTTGACGTGCTACTATTCGGTAAGTCTGCATTACGAAATCGGGACGGAAACCGGCATTACCGAGCAACAAAAACACAAGGACTCCAGCGGTGAATCCAGTGGCAAACCCGCCGGATTCGCATGGCGCACTTTTGCCGGATTCTGTCTGGTGCTGGCATTGCTGCTGGGCGGTGGCGCATTGGTCTGGTTCCTGGAGGATGGCAGCGACGGTTTTTCAGGCGAAACCATGGCCGGCTTTATAAAGTCCTGGGGAATCTGGGGTCATTTTGGCGTCATTGGCCTGATGGTCGCGCATTCCTTCATTCCGTTTCCTGCCGAGTTCGTGGCAATTGCCGCAGGCATGAGTTTCGGCATGGTGTGGGGAACGGTTATCACCTGGACAGGAGCCATGATTGGCGGGCTGCTGGCCTTCGGGATTGCCCGCAAGCTGGGCCGCCCGTTTGTCGCCGACATGCTGACACCCGGTCAACTGGCGAGGATCGACAAGGGCGCTGCCGTGACCAGCGTATCTGCACTGATCGGTGTGCGGCTGGTGCCGGTGATCGCATTCAACCTGGTCAACTATGGTGCGGGGCTGACCAATGTGAGCTGGTGGCGGTTCACCTGGACCACCGCGATCGGCATCCTGCCCCTGACTTTCCTGATGGCGATGATCGGCGATCAGATGCGCGAGCCGACATTCAGCGACTGGATGATGCTGCTGGGCGCAGGTGTGGTGATGTTGGTAATCGTTCACCTTGCCCGCCGGTTTGGCGGGGCCGCATCAGACAAATAGAGTTGCCTGGCAGGAACCGGCTTTACCACAACTCAGCGCCTGGCAATTGCGTGCTCGCGAAACACCACATAGAGCCCCGCACAGATGGTGATAACGATGCCCATGGCCGCCAGGCCGTTCGGCAGGTCTGCAAACACCAGATAGCCAATGATGGTTGCGACCGGTATTTCAAGATACTGCATCGGTGCCAGCGTCGCAGAAGGTGCAAACCGCAAAGACCAGGTCATCAGCAGATGAGCCATGGTGCCGACGACACCAATTGCCACCAGCAACACCGCCGTTCTCCAGTCAGGCGCAACCAATTGTGTCTCAAGAACACCGGTGATCCCGGTCAGCCCATAGATCAGCAGCAGGATTATCGTGGCCATGGCGCCGCTGATTGCCTGCAGGGAGAGCGGATCAACCTGTTTGGCAATTTGTCTGGTCACCAGCATGAACAAGGCGAAATCAACCGCCACCAACAGGGGCAACAGCGCCGGCGCGCCGACTTCCGAAAAGCTTGGCTGGACTACCAGAAGCGTGCCGAAAAACCCGACCGCACAAGCGGCAAGCCGGCGGCCGCCAACCTCTTCCTGCAGCACAAACCTGCCCAGCAACAGCATGATGAACGGCATGACAAAGGCAATCGCCACAGCATCCGCCAAGGGAAGGAACCGCAAGGACAGGAACATCGCGCCCACCCCGACAATGTGCAGAATTGTGCGGGCAACGGTCAGCCAGACAACACGGCTAGACATTCTGAAGCCTCGCGCGCCCAGCAGGATGATCGGCAGCAGCAGGACAGCCTGCAGGCTGAACCGCACGATCAGTAATTGCAGCAGTGGAATTGTGCCACCCAGCAGCTTTGCAATTGAATCCCCGACAGGAGCCAATATGCAAAATCCCAGCATTAGCAGGATGCCCAGTACGGGCCGGTCAGCAGTCATCAGCCAGTCATAGGCGAGCCGGCCATATTCAGCCAGACCCCGGAATCGGGAAATCGCCACAAGTCGGACAACCAGATGACCGGCACTCAGCCTTCTGACACAATCACTGATGACATCTGGTTATTTTGGCGCTAGCGTGGGTCCAGTTTTGTGACGATACAGGTCCAGAGGGGTCCAACTGCAATGCGAGACTGGCTTCTTCAAATCAAGCGCGGCGAATATGCCAGCCTGCAAACCCAGATCAGGGAAGCCTTTGTTTCTGCCATTCTGGACGGCCAGCTGGGCCGCGATGAACCGGTCCCATCAACGCGGAAAATGGCAAAAGTGCTCGGTGTGTCCAGAAACACCGTCATGCTGGCCTATCAGGGACTGCTGGACGACGGCTACCTGGTTGCCCGGGAACGATCAGGATACTACGTCTCCGACAAGGCCATTCCGCAACAGGCTGCACGTCCGGCACCCATCCAGCGCAGCGGCACATCGGACCATGACGCGCCGGACTGGAATGCCCGGTTTGCACGCACGCCGACCAAGTTGGAAAACATCGCCAAACCGCTGGACTGGTCCAGTTACAAATATCCGTTCATTTATGGCCAGGTGGATCACAATCTGTTCCCGATCGCCGAATGGCGCGAATGTGCGCGCCAGACCCTCGGCAAACGCTGGTTCAATGCCTGGACCGATGATCACGGCTCGCACGACGACCCCCTGCTGGTGGAACAGATCAGACGGCGTATTCTGCCGCGCCGCGGCATCATGGCCGGTGAAAACGAGATCCTGGTGACGCTGGGCGCGCAGCATGCGCTCTACATGATTTCAAGCCTGCTGGCCAAACCGCAAACCAAGGTGGTTGTTGAAAACCCCGGCTTTCCCGACGCACGCAACATCTTCTCGCTGCACACCAGCAATATCGACCTGCAGGAAGTGGATTCACAAGGCATCGTACCCGGCAATATTCCTGATGAAACCGAAATGGTGTTCGTCACCCCCAGCCATCAGGCGCCCACCACCGTCACCATGCCACTGTCGCGGCGTCTGGAACTGATAGAACAGGCCCGCAAGAAAGACTTTCTCATCATCGAAGACGACCATGAGTTCGAGACCAATTATGTCAATGAGCCGTGCCCGTCGCTCAAATCGCTGGATGACGACGGGCACGTGATCTATATCGGCTCGCTTTCCAAATCGGTCTTTCACGGCCTCAGGCTGGGTTTCCTGGTGGCACCAAAGGCGTTCATTGATGAAGCGCGCGCGCTTCGCCGCCTTATGGTCCGCCATCCGCCCAACAACAATCAGCGCACTGCTGCCCTGTTCCTGTCACTGGGCCATCATGACACCCTGATCCGCCGGCTCCACCGGGCTTACCGCGCCCGCTGGGAGATCATGGCGTCGGCCATGCAGGAGCATTTACCCAACTCGACCAATGTGCCGAGTTTCGGCGGCACAAGTTTCTGGGTGGAAGGCCCCAAGGGGCTGGATTCAGAGCGGCTTGCGCTGGCGGGGCGCGAACAGGGCCTGCTGATTGAACCCGGCCGCATCTTCTTCGGAACCCCGAACCCGCCGCGCAATTTCTTCCGCCTCGGGTTCTCGTCCATCGACGAAACCCGTATCGAGCCGGGTATCGAGTTGCTGTCAAACCTGATTGACCAGGATCTGGACCTGGGCCAGGCCGCTGCGGAGTAAAAACAAATGATTGCTGATTTTTCAAAGGGCGCTGCCTGGATGGACGGCGAAATCGTTCCGGTATCCGATGCGAAAATCTCTGTACTGGACTGGGGTTTCACCCGGTCCGATTGTACATATGATGTGGCTTCGGTGCGCAATGGCGCTTTCTTCCGGCTGGACGATTACCTGGAGCGGTTTCAGGCATCGCTTGCCAAGGTGCGCATTGAAGTGCCTCAGAAAACAGAGGAAATGCGCGACATCGTTCACGCCATCGTTGGCCGTTCGGGTTTGCAGGATTCCTATGTTGCCCTGGTCGCAAGCCGAGGTGTTCCGCTGGTTCCCGGCACCAGGGATCCGCGCCAGTGCGGCAACCATTTCTTTGCCTGGTGCATTCCGTATGTGCATGTCATCAGGCCGGAAATAGCAGCCCGCGGCGCCCATCTGTTCGTGCCGGAAGATGTGCGCCGAATCCCGCCCGACAGTGTTGATCCCACGGCCAAGAACTATCATTGGGGCGACCTGACCCGTGGCCTGTTTGAGGCGCTTGATGCAGGTTTCGACACTGCCGTGCTGCTTGATCACCAGGGCAATGTGACGGAAGGCCCCGGCTTCAATGTGTTTTCGGTAAAGGGCAACAGCGTGCGCACACCGGACACCGGCGTACTGGAAGGCATAACACGAAGAACCGTTCTGGAATTGTGCAGTGAACTGGGTCTGGACACCGAAGTGCGCCCGATTGCGCTCAGTGAGTTCATGGAATCCGATGAAGTGTTCACGGCAACCACCGGCGGTGGCGTGGCACCGGTGACACGGATTAATGACCGGGTGTTTTCAAATGATGCACCCGGGCCAGAAACAAGGCGGATTTCGCAGACTTACCTGTCATGGTTTGACCGGCCGGAACATCGCCAGCCGGTCACTTATGTATAAGGTCGCCAGTTGCTGGCTCAGGCAGCCTTGGTCCCGTCATTGGCATTGGCTGCCTTGAGGACCTTGCTGCTGGTTTGCGCCATTTCTTCAGCTTCCACTTCAACTTCGCGGACAAACTCTTCAACGGCCTCGGTACCGGTTTCAGCCAGGTTGCGGGCATGATCGGTATAATTTTTCATCGCAGTGGAATAGAAGTCGGACCACACGTCCATGATTTCCATGGGTGTCTTGCAGTCGGACAGGCGTTGCGGTATGGCAAAGTCTTCCGACAGGCGCTGATTGATGAAGGCAGCGTATTTGCCCTGGCAATTACTCAGGGTCTTGATTGCATCCGCGCTGTAGCGGCCAGCAAAATCCATGGCTGTCTTGGGCAGTTCGCCTGCGGCATCAATGGCAGCTTGCGGGGCAGATGATATAGGGGTTTTCTGTGTCATTAGGGCCTCCTGATGAATGTTTTTAAACTCAAGTTACCCCCCGGCTTTCGTAAGCACACAGATAACCGGTTCTGCATGTCAACAAGATGACCGAAATCAAACAAGCGTAAAAAAAATTGCATCGGCAGTCAGACAGGCAAACCGGTCCATGGCTTTACCGTTCTAAGCGCCAGTGAAGACTGGATGCGCGCCACGCCCGGCAACCGGGTTATCGCCCGGCGATGGATACGCTCATAGTCAGCCGCGCTGGAAACGGCGATGCGCAACAGGTAGTCATATTGTCCGCCCATGAGATGGCATTCGAGAATGTCGGGAAGCCTGCGCACGGCGTTTTCAAAGGCTTCAAGGTTTTCCTCGGTTTGCGCCACCAGGGAAATCTCTACGAAGAATTCGATACTCAGGCCAAGCTTCTCCCGGCCCAACTGGGCGCCGTAGCCGCTGATCATGCCGCGCTGTTCCAACAGCTTTATTCGGCGGTGACATGACGAGGCAGACAGGTTGACCAGGTCGGCCAGTTCAGCCACCGACCGCGAGCTGTTGGACTGCAACTCCCTCAGGAGACGACGGTCAGCCTTGTCCAGATCAGCGATATTCATTCTAGCAATTCCGTGATTAATGAAATTTTGTTCGAACATACATGGAAAACTCAGAATATTTGATAACAAATTCCATCACAAGAGATGTATCCTCCGCCTGGAAGACAAGCCGGACAAAACGACATCAGGAGGAAACGGCGATGCTGGTCGGGGTACCAAAGGAAATAAAGAACAAGGAGTTCCGGGTTGGCATGACGCCAACGTCGGTTCGCGAAGTGGTCGAGGCCGGCCACAAGGTGATGGTTGAAACCGGCTGCGGTGTCGGCATTGGCATGGATGACACCTCCTACCGCAAGGCAGGCGCCAAGGTTGTCAAGACAGCAGCCGAGATATTTGCCAAGGCAGACATGATCGTGAAGGTCAAGGAGCCACAGGCAAGCGAGCGCAAGATGTTGCGTGAAGGCCAGATCCTGTTTACCTATCTTCACCTGGCGCCCGACCCGGCCCAGACCAGGGATCTGGTCAAATCGAAAGCCACCTGCATTGCCTATGAAACCGTGACCAGCCCGACAAGCGGCCTGCCCCTGCTGGCGCCGATGTCGGAAGTTGCGGGCAGGCTGTCCATTCAGGCAGGTGCCTACTATCTGGAAAAGGCCCATGGCGGACACGGGCTGTTACTGGGTGGCGTGCCCGGTGTCGACCCGGCCAAGGTGGTGATCATCGGCGGCGGCATGGTCGGCCGGCATGCCGCACATATCGCACTCGGCATGGGAGCCGACGTTTGGGTGATAGACAGAAATGTCGATGTACTTCGTTCACTGTGGGCACAGTTCGACCGTCCGCTCAACACGGTTTACTCGACCAAGGATGCCATCGAACGACACTGCGCCGAAGCTGACCTTGTTGTCAGTGGGGTGTTGATTCCAGGTGCTGCCGCACCAAAACTGATCACGCGTGACATCCTGAAAACAATGAAGGCCGGCTCGGTCATCGTGGACGTGGCTATTGACCAGGGCGGCAGCGCGGAAACCTCAAAAGCCACCACTCATGACGATCCTGTCTATGTTGTAGACGATGTCATTCACTACTGCGTTGCCAATATGCCGGGCGGTGTGCCGAAGACATCAACCTATGCGCTCAACAATGCGACACTGCCGTTCATTCTGCAGATTGCGAATCGCGGATGGCGCAAGGCGCTGACGGAAAACAAGCACCTGATGGCCGGATTGAATGTGCATGCAGGCCATGTGACCTACAAGGCGGTTGCCGATGATCTGGGCTACACGTTCATGGCACCGGAAGAAGCCGTGCGCCTGTAGCCGATATCCTGGCACATGGTTGCACAATACGTCGAAGGCAGCGCGGATTGTTCCGGCTGCCTTCTTCGTTTTTCAGTAATTGCTCTCTACCGCTATTAGTAGAAGTTACCATCGCGGCAGTTGTAGTACCGGTTCCACCAGTAACGGCGACCGGTGCGATGGGCTTTCCGCTTCAGCCAACGGCAATTGCGGTAACCATAGCCGTAACCCCAGCGGTGGCCATGACCCCAGCCGCGGCCGTGACCCCAATGACGGAAACGGTGCTTGCCTCCTGCCAGAACAATATTGCCCTGCGCGGCGGGCGCAGCGGAAGTTGTGGTGGCGGCAGCTGCCGCAGATGACATGCCGCCGACAACGGATGCGCTGGCCGCTGGTACGGCGGCGAAAGCGGCAGCTGCGACAATCGCCACTGCGATAAAGTTGGTCTTGTTGATCATGACTTCTTTTCCTTCTTGTTGTTTTGTGACCGGCTGTTCCGGCCATCGTTGAACTGGAAACTAGCCGCTTGCACACCCGCAGAATGTGCACATGATCACATGCCGATCACCTGTATGTGAACGATGCGGACCGACACGGTGGACGCGTAAAGCAACACAGGGGTCAGCTGAACCCATGTTGCCCTAGATCAGGTTTATGGGTTCACTTGAACCCATGTTTCTCTAGTGTCTGGGACGGGCAAGGCGTGACAGTTCGCGGGTCGGATCATGCAACAGTGAGCCATTGAGCGCGTGAACCACATCTGAACGCGACAGACCGATATCTGCCAGCTTGTAATCATCCATTTCCAGCAATTGCGCGGCTTCGCGGCGATGGCGGATCAACCTGGCGACAGCGCTCAGAGCTTCAACTATCCAGTGACGCTGCTTTGTGCCGGTTGCGGCGGCGGTACGATTTGTGTGAGTGGTGGTGGTCATTTTCAGTTCTCCTTTTTGTTAACTGGAAACCACCATGAACCACCTCTCCTGACAGCATATTGTCAGCATGTGGCAGGCACTCCTGACAGCATGATGTCAGCAGGCTTATGCTAGCTGTCAATTATCGACAACAAGGAGACGCCAGGTTCCATGCGCCGTGCCGACAGACTGTTCGAGATCATCCAGTTCATGCGCCGTCAGCCGCTGACGCGCGCGCGCGATCTGGCGGAAAACTTCGAGGTTTCGGAACGCACCATCTATCGTGACATTCAGGATCTGATGACATCCGGTGTGCCGATCGAAGGTGAAGCCGGGATCGGTTATGTGCTGCGCGCAGGGTATGACCTGCCACCACTTATGTTCAAGGAAACAGAAATTGAAGCGCTGGTGCTGGGTGCGCGTATTGTGCAGTCATGGGCCGACAAGGAACTGGCAGACGCTGCCAGCGACGTGATTGCCAAGGTTGAGGCGGTACTGCCGGAAGCGTTGCGAAGCTACATGACCAATACGGCCCTGCTGGCCCCATCCGAACACTATATGGCACCGCTCAAGTTTGAACTTGGCAAGTTGCGAAACGCCCTGCGAGAGAACCGCAAGGTGACCATCGGCTATGAAGATGCACGCGGTGATCCTACCAACAGGCAGGTGCGCCCCCTGTCGCTGGCATTTTTCGGCCCGGTCTGGCTGATGGCGGGCTGGTGTGAGCTTCGCAATGACTTTCGCACGTTCCGGCTCGACCGGATTGGCCGGTTTGAAGTGGCCGAAGACCGGTTCAAACCAGAGCCCGGCAAGATGCTGAGAGACTTCCTAGCCCGTGATGACACATGGATTCGCGGCAGCGAAAAACTCAAAGATGTCCTGGACAGTGAAATCGGTTGATTAATGAGACCAAATTTCTCAAAAATACACATGTGTCCATTACCTTTGGCGAATCTGGCACTGGCTGGCACCACAAAGCCACACTAGAACACCCTCCATGGGTTGATTGATTGCCCGTGATGGCGCGCGCGTTATCCCGGCAGCACAGGAGAGGTAGTTTCCAATGAAGATGACAACAGAAGAAGCGTTTGTGAAAGTCCTGCAAATGCACGGTATCGAGCATGCATTCGGCATTATCGGTTCGGCCATGATGGCAATTTCCGACCTGTTTCCCAAAGCAGGCATCAAATTCTGGGATTGCGCGCATGAATGCAACGCCGGCATGAGCGCAGACGGTTACACGCGCGCCACCGGCAAGATGTCAATGATGATTGCCCAGAACGGCCCTGGCATCACCAACTTCGTCACACCGGTCAAAACCGCCTACTGGAACCATACGCCGCTGTTGCTGGTGACCCCGCAGGCCGCCAACAAAACCATTGGTCAGGGCGGATTTCAGGAAATCGAACAGATGAAACTGTTTGAAGACATGGTTTGCTACCAGGAAGAAGTTCGCGACCCGTCACGCATGGTGGAAGTACTTAACCGTGTGATTGAACAGGCGTTCCGCCAGTGTGGTCCTGCTCAGATCAATATCCCGCGCGATTACTGGACGCAGGTGATCGACATCGAACTGCCACAGATCGTTCGCCTTGAACTGCCAAGCGGCGGTACCCACGCAATCGATGATGCTGCCAAGCTTCTCTCGGAAGCAAAATTCCCGGTCATCCTGAACGGTGCCGGCGTTGTCATCGGTGGTGCCATTCCCGCCTCAGCTGCGCTGGCTGAAAAACTGTCCGCGCCGGTTTGCTGCGGCTACCAGCACAATGACGCCTTCCCCGGCTCGCACAAGCTGCATGTCGGCCCGCTCGGCTATAACGGTTCCAAGGCCGCCATGGAACTGATCGCCAAGGCAGACGTGGTGCTGGCGCTGGGTACCCGTCTCAATCCGTTCTCCACCCTGCCGGGCTACGGCATCGATTACTGGCCGAAGGACGCCAAGATCATTCAGGTTGACATCAACTCGGATCGCATCGGCTTGACCAAGAAGGTCACCGTTGCAATCCAGGGCGATGCCAAGGCAGTTGCCGAGCAGTTGCTGGACCGTCTGGCGCCGAGCGCCGGCGATGCCGGGCGTAAAGACCGTGAAGCCCTGATCCATCAGAGCAAGTCAGCCTGGCTGCAGCAACTGTCGTCCATGGACCATGAAGATGATGATCCCGGCACCAACTGGAACGAACGTGCCCGCGATCGTGAACCTGAGCGGATGAGCCCGCGCATGGCATGGCGTGCCATTCAGAAGGTGCTGCCGAAGGAAGCCATCATTTCTTCCGACATCGGCAACAATTGCGCCATCGGCAACGCCTACCCGACCTTTGAGAAAGGCCGCAAGTACCTGGCCCCTGGCCTGTTCGGTCCTTGTGGTTATGGCTTCCCGTCCATTCTAGGTGCCAAGATCGGTTGCCCGGACACGCCGGTCGTCGGCTTTGCCGGTGATGGTGCATTCGGCATCTCCATGAACGAGATGACAGCATGTGGCCGCAATGACTGGCCGCCCATCACCATGGTGATTTTCCGCAACTACCAGTGGGGTGCCGAAAAGCGCAACACGACCCTGTGGTTCGACGACAACTTTGTCGGCACCGAACTGAACCTGGGCGTTGAATATGCCAAGATTGCCGAAGGCTGTGGCCTGAAGGGTGTTCAGGTTACAACCATGGACGAATTGTCTGCGGCACTGGAAACCGCCATCGAAGGCCAGATGAAGCGCGGAGAGACAACCTTCATCGAATGTGTCCTGAACCAGGAACTGGGCGAGCCGTTCCGCCGCGACGCCATGAAGAAACCCGTTTCTGTTGCAGGTATTGATCCCAAGGACATGCGTCCGCAGCAGTCCAGGGTGTGACCCCATCATACTGTGACCGCATCTAGACCTGTTAATGGCAGCCTGCGTTCTTAACCGAACGCAGGCTGTTTTTTGCATCTGCAGCGCCGGCTTTCAATCATACGGAGATTGCATTGATCGTTTTCCTGCCATGGCAGGAAATTTTGTAACAGCTGCCAAGTTCGCAACCATGGGCGGTTCAAAATATGCTTCCATAGCCTGCCAGATCAGCCTGAGCGAAACCAGGACGCTTTCGTTACTCAAATGCAACTGGTGACTGATAAATAGACGATACAACCTAAGACATTCAAAGGGGCGGTTTGCTCGGGTCACCGGCAGCTGTTGATCCCAAGACATGAAAAACTTTCTGGTGCTCAATGCCGGTTCTTCATCGCTCAAGTTTGCGGTGTTTTCCGGACGCGGACTTGAAGAAATATTGCACGGGCAAGTCGACGGCCTTGGCAGCATCCCTGCCTTTGCTGCCAAATGGCCGGATGGCACAGTTCACCCGGGTGCAGCCCCAGTGCTGCCGCACGATGCCGGTCACGCCACGGCTCTGGATGCTGTTCTGGGCTGGCTCTGTGACAATGGCAACGGGCCGGATACGCTTGCCGGAAGCGGGCATCGCATCGTGCATGGCGGTGATATCTACACCGGCCCGGTGATTGTCGACGATCTTGTGCTGGCCAACCTGGACGACTTGCGGTCCAAGGCACCATTGCACCTGCCGTTTGGCATTTCCGCGCTTCGCCGGATGCGGCAACTGGCGCCGGACCTACCGCAGGTTGCGTGTTTCGACACGGCGTTTCACGCCGATCAACCCGATACCGAGGTGCGTCTCCCGATACCGCAAAAATTCCACGACAAGGGATATCATCGCTACGGCTTTCACGGGCTGAACTACGAGCATGTCGTGGCTGCCCTGCCCGGTCTCACCGGCAAGCCATTGCCACGACGTCTGCTGATTGCGCATCTGGGCTCCGGTGCCAGCATGGTGGCGGTCAGGGATGGTGTTGGCGTTGCCACGACCATGGGATACTCGACCGCTGACGGCCTGGTGATGTCGACGCGCTCAGGTGCACTGGACCCCGGTGTCCTGATTGCCCTGATGCGCGATGAAGGTCTCGGGCTCAACGAACTTGAAGACCTGCTGTATCGCCAGAGCGGATTGCTGGGTCTGTCCGGCATCTCGGGGGACATGCGCGAACTGCTGGCCAGTGACAGCGCGCGCGCGCAGGCAGCAGTGGACTATTACTGCTACTGGGCGGCGCGTCATGCAGGCTCGCTGATCACTGCGCTTGGAGGCATAGACGGGCTGGTGTTTACCGCTGGTGTCGGGGAAAATGCAGCACCGGTTCGCGCTGGCATTGTCAATCATCTGAACTGGCTGGGTGTAGAGCTTGAAAACCAGCGTAATGTGGCAAGTGAGATGGAAATTTCTCCATCGGGAACACCCTGCCAGGTCTGGATCGTCAAGGCCAACGAAGAACTGGCCATCGCGCACCATGTGCGGAGCACGCTGAAAGGATAGCCAATGTCCATCCCGTTTGATCTTGCCGGGTGGCCGCTCGCCTGGATGGCCCTGGCAGTGCTCGGCGCGGCCTACATACGCGGATATTCAGGCTTTGGATTCTCAGCACTTGTTGTTTCGGCGTCGGCACTTGTCACCAACCCGCTCAACTTCGTGCCCGTGGTCATGCTGCTGGAAGTTGCGGCGACAGCAGGCCAGGCACCTGCTGCACTGAAAGACTTCAACAGGCCCCTGCTGGGCTGGCTGCTGCTTGGTGCGACAATCGGCATGCCGGTGTCGATCGGCCTGCTCAGCTCACTTGACACAGATCTGCTCCGCCTGATCATTTCGGTCTGGATCCTGATCATGTGTGTCCTGTTACTGAGCGGTTGGAGCCTGCGCACCAAAGTGGGCACTGCCGGCACGGTGGGTGTCGGCATGGTGTCGGGACTTGCCAATGCGGCAGCAATAGGCGGATTACCTGTCGCCCTGTTTCTGACTGCGCAAAACCTGCTTGCCCGGGTATTTCGAGCCACGATGATATTTTACCTGTGCGCTATCGACCTGGTGGCCTTGCCAATCCTGGGCTACGCCGGTGTCATATCAACCGATACCTTCATCGCAGCGGCGCTGTGCATCCCATTGCTGGGTGCCGGGGTATGGCTGGGTGGGCGGAAGTTCGTGTCGGCAGCGCCGGAAAACTTCCGGCGCATGGCGATCAGCCTGCTGGCCTTGCTTGCCGTGCTGGGCCTGGTGAAATCGCTGCTATAGAGCATGATCCGTCAGCTTCAGGCCGTGGCCATCAGAATGACGGCCGCAGACACAACATCATCAACCGAACACCCGCGCGACAGATCGCACACCGGTTTGTCAAAGCCCTGAAAAAACGGCCCGATGGCATCTGCATTGGCCATGTACTGCACCAGCTTGTAGCCGATGTTTCCCGAATTCAGGTCCGGGAACACCAGCACATTGGCCTCGCCTGCCACACCGGCACTGCTGTTGACCTTGCGCTCTGCCACTGACGGGACCAGAGCTGCATCCACCTGCAATTCACCGTCGATGCTCAGTTCGGGCGCCAGTTCACGCACGATGGCCAGCGCATCCGTCACCTTGGTGACACTGTCGTGGGCAGCACTGCCCTTGGTGGAAAACGACAGCAGCGCTATTTTTGCCGGTTCGGCAAGCAACTTTGCTGCCGTCTTGCCCGTTGCCATGGCAATCTCTGCGAGGTCTTCGGCGGGCGGGTCAATGTTGACGGCGCAGTCAGCAAACAGGAAATCCTTGCGCCCGCCACCGCGATGATTCGGCACTGACATGAGGAAATAACTGGACAAACGCCTGGTACCCGGGGTGAGACCGATGGTACGCAGGGATGCCGAGATCACTTTTCCTGTCGCATTTGCGGCACCTGCAATCATTGCATCAGCCTGACCGGAGGCGACCATGGCACCGCCGAAATAGAGCGGATCGCGCACCATGGCCGCAGCTTTTTCAGGGTCCATGTCCGGCTTTTTCTGCAGCAGTTTCTGTTGCAAACCTTCCAGCTCAGACGAGGTTTCAATGTCCAGTATACGGATACCATCAGGGGACAATTTCAGGTTGTCGAAAACTGCCGCAACAGCATCCGGATTACCGAGCAAAACGGCGCGGGAAAGCCCGGAATTCCGCAATTCCACGGCGGCCTCGACAATGCGGGTGTCCGTGCCCTCGGGATACACGATCAGGCCGTTTCGCGCTGCCGCTCTTTGGGTAAATGGTTCGACGATATTTTGCACGCTGATTGACCCCGCGGTTGTCGGATTTGTGAACCATGGCCCGATCAGCCAGTAGCCTGAATAAATAGCGCTTTCGCACCTGCACACAAGCGCCAGTTGTTCACATGCCGTATGCCAGAAACGCCGCAAGCTGATGATCTGCCTGCACAAAATTGCCTTATACCTATCATATTGCCGTCTTTATCGATCCCGAAAGTGAATATTGAGGGACGGCCCTCTTAAGCGATCAAGGGAAACTCTCATTATGCAAGTCAGCGCCGAGCACCCCCTCGTCGGCAATGATGCTGCCAGTGAAGATGCGCACGACGATGCGACGAACACGGTACGCGCCAGACACGAGAATGAACAACTTCGCCCGCGTAGCGAGGACATGTCGTTTGCTTTCCGCATCGAGCCTGCGCGTCAGGACGCTCAGAACTCAGGTGCTGATGACGATGGTCCCATCATCCGGCGGATTGATGGTAAGCCACAGGCAAAGGCGAAATTTGAAGCACCGAGAAGACGGGATTTGCGTACTCCACGTCTGTTTCCACAACAGCGTGGCGATTATGAAGCCGCACCGCAGGAACCTCTTTCTTCCAGTATCCCTGCGATGGAAGAGAGCCTGCTTGGGGATCAGGCTGAAGAGCACAATAATAATCCGGGTTACCACCGCCGCCCCGGCAACATGAACTTTTCTGTTGCAGCTATCAGGGCACAGCGCATGCGGAAGCCCGCAGGCACACACAAACCAACCAGTCTTGTGGCCAAAATGGCTATTGCCACCTTTGTCGGGATCACCTGCATTTCCAGCGGCGTCACGCTGGGCCTGTACGGACCGGAACTGGGCTATCAACTCGAGCGTCAGGCCAGGCTGGCCAGCGCCTCACTCAGCGGTCTTGTCACCTGGCCCGGCAGCGACGGCAAACCGGTTCAGGCAACCACTGCCGCGGTAAGCCAGCAACAAACAGCAAAGCCGCAGGTTGCCACGACCGTAGGTTACAGCAAGCCGGCAGAAGCCGCGGCTACAGGATCGAAACTGTACTATGACCGTATTCCGCCATCAAAACCCGGCACCACCGCACAGAACGTCCAGCCGCGTCCCGCACAGGCCAAACTGACCGGCCTTGAAAAATACCTTGCCGTGCCGCTTGATCTGCAGGCAGCACGGGTGAACGAGGGTTCCACAAGCACCGAATAGCCGGTCCTCCGGATTGGGGTGGGTGCAACTGAACCACGATCTCGCAATTTTAAAGGCCCGCCAGTTTTGGCGGGCCTTTTGCCTGTCGTTATTGAAATGATCCTTTTTATGGTTTTGGATTGTGTCAATCAAAAAACCATGCCCGACCTATGATGAGGGTTTGCCGAACAGTGCGTTGTAGAGCTTCTTGTCGCGGGAATAGATGTCCTTGCGAAACTCAACGGATCCGCCTTCTCCACGCCACGCTGTCGCGTAGACAATATGGACCGGCACTTTCTGCTTGAGCCTGACGCGGGTTGTCTTGCGGGTTTCAACAACGCGTTGCAGCTTTTCCAGATTCCAGCCGGGCTCATTTCTCAGCACCGAGACACCAAACTCAAGCGGCTTGTACACCCGGATGCAGCCATGACTGAAGGCACGCTGGGTTTTGCCGAACAAAGCCTTTGACGGTGTGTCGTGCAGGTAGATTGCATGGCGGTTGGGCAGCATGAACTTGATGATCCCGAGCGCGTTCTTGGCACCGGGTTTCTGCCGGATGGTGAAGGGAAAATCACCGCGCGAATAGTTGTTGAAATTCACCGACGTGAACGGAATGGACTGACCACCTGACAGGAGCTCAAAATTGGGGCCGAGATAGCCCGGATTGGCCTGCAGTTTCGGCAACATCTCCTTGGTTGCGATCGAGTACGGTACTGTCCAGGTCGGATTGATATCCACATATTCAAGCTCGTCGGAAAAGATCGGCGTTTGATGGCGATCCTTGCCGACCATCACCGGACGGGCTTCAACAAGGGTTCCGTCTTCGTAAGTGTAGAGTTCAAAGGCGGCGATATTGACCATCAGATGGCGATCGCCCATGTCACGCGGCATGTGACGCCAGCGTTCCATGTTGATGATAATCTGGCGCATCCGCTCCTCGGCCGTGACATTCAGCATGGACAGCGATCCGGGTCCGATGATGCCGTCGACATCCAGGCCGTTGCGCTTTTGAAACTGCTCGAACGCCAGGACCAGGTCGGGTGAATAAAGCATCGGGTCCTGAACCTGGCGCGGCGAAATATCACCGGATTTTTCCAGTCGCGCGCGAAGTTGCAGCACACGTGGGTCACTCATGCCGGGTTTCAGGACTTCACCACGGTCAACCGTTCCCCAACCGCCTTCACCGGCAATGGTGCGATATTCGCGCAGCAGCGATTTGAGCGCCCGGTAATGGGCGTTCTGCGGTTCCACCGTGCTCAGGTACTGAGACGGGTTGCGCGCCGAGCCCACTCCTTCGAGCAAAGCCAGAAGGTCCAGCTTGCGCGGTTTCTGAAAGTGGTCACGGTCAATTTTGGACAGAATGACCCGGCCCGTTGCCAGGTCACTTGCATAGCCAAGGAAGAAGGCCGAATAGGCAATTTCAGCATAGGCAGCCGCCAGCGGATTTGACGGATCTATCTGATCGCGAAGCCCGACCAGATAGTCGACCGGGTAATCTGCGCGCTTCAGACCATCATCGTCGGCAAACTCAAGCCGCTGAACAAACGGGGTCATGCGGCTGGTGCCGACCCAGAATATCTCGCCATTATTGTCGACATAGTGCGCTGTCAGCGTTTCGCGCACCTTTTGAATCGGCAACGGCAAGCGGTCTTTGGTATTCAGTATCTGAATGATCGCCTGCCGCGTCGTGGCGGCATCAGGCGCGGCATTACCCTTGGCTGCGTGTGCAGGATCGATTGTCCATGGTACCTGCCCGGTCAGACAGACGATGCCGATACACAGCGCTGCGGCAAGTTTCAAGACCCGTGACCACATGTAATTTCTTCCCTTACTCCAAAGACCGCGCCGTCCGCAGAAATAGCCGTTCATTAGTGTTTCCCTCAACACAGACGCCCTGTGACAACCACTCTTACACCGGGCTTCCCGTCGCCACCTGCAGGAAACGTTCAAATCAATGATGCGGATTGGTTTACCCAAAGATCATTGTGATCCAGTGTAGAGGTTCGGTTGCAATACATCAAACGGGTGCAACTTGGGGGCTGACGCTTGTTGATCACCGTTTGTCACTTTCACTTGAATTGCGGCACGAGAGGCTTTTGCGGTTGCCATCAATTGCTGTAATACTGCGCTCATGATGACGATACAAAACATGCAGTTTGAAACGGCGCAGCATCTTGGCGTGTTACCCCGCAGCCGGCTTGAGCAAATGGCCGAGGCCGGGCGCACCGTAAAGGAGATGTTGAGGGTCCTGAACAAATCAAGCCAGAACATGGTCGGGCAATGCCTTGCCAATCAGGGAACGTTCTACGAACTCGATCATTACCCAAAAGGTGATGTGTATGATGACCAGACCCATTCGCAGTATTACTATCACGCTCACCGGCCAGACTCGGGCGAACACGGGCACTTCCACACATTCCTGAGAGCTGCCGGTATGCCGAAAGGCATCAAGCCGGTTCCCTACAAGGGAAAGGCAAAACGTCCCGAGGGCAAGGATGCGCTGACCCACTTCGTTGCAGTATCCATGGACCGGCCTGGCAATCCCATCGGTCTGTTCACCACCAATCGCTGGGTAACTGACGAGACTTTTTATGCGGCTGAAGATGTCATCGCACTGCTTGATCACTACGAGATGGATCTGACCTATCCGTGCCTCGCCACCAACCGCGCACTCAGCGCGGTGATGCGGTTGTTCCGGCCCCAGATCGAGAAACTGCTGATTGAGCGCGACAAGACCATGAAAAGCTGGGCAGCCATGAAACCCGGCATTGATGTTTATGAAGATCGCGATCTGGAAGTGACGTCGATGATGGACATCAGTATCGACAGACAGATTGCAGCGGTTGAAAAGGCACTTGCCGACCTGCGCAATGTGGCATGACACTTAGGGTCAGGCGGGCTGGCGTGGTGGCGTTGGCGTCGCTGCTGCTGCTGGTGGCGCCGGCAAAGGCACCCGCATTCGATATTAATACGGTGACGGTACCTGCGGGACCGTTCATACAGGGCTCCGACAGGGCCGAACGTGAGGCTGCCTACCGGCTGGACGAGGCAGCCTACGGTCATTCCATCACCCGCAAGAACAAATGGTATGAGTCAGAGGCGGCCAGAACACCTGCCGATCTGGCGTGCTTTCACATCATGCGCACGCCGGTTACCAACGCGCTCTATGCCCGTTTCGTCAACGCGACAGGACACCGGGTCCCGGATGTGGACAGCAAGACCTGGCAAGGCTACCGGCTTGTCCACCCTTACAAACGCACCAGGCAGTTCGCCTGGCTGGCGGGAAAACCGCCGGGCGGGCGCGAGCAGCACCCGGTTGTGCTGGTATCACGCACAGACGCAGAAGCATTTGCCAAATGGCTCAGCGCAGAGACCGGCAGGCAGTGGTCGCTGCCAACCGAACAGCAATGGGAAAAGGCGGCACGCGGGCCGAACGGCAACCGGTTTCCGTGGGGCAACAGGTTCAACCCCGACTTGCTGAACAGCCATGACAAGGGACCTTTCACTACCATGCCGGTCGGCAGTTTTGCTGATGGAGCCAGCCCATACGGACTGCTTGATTCCGCCGGACAGGTGTTTGAATGGACATCGACTTCTGCATCGGCGCAACGCAGCATCGTCAAGGGCGGCTCCTGGGATGACAGTGGATGTGGTGTGTGCAGACCTGCGGCCCGGCATTCGCGACCAGATGGTATCAAGCACATCCTTGTGGGCTTCCGACTGGTTCACACACCTCTCACGGCAAATTGAAAATACATGTGCGGAGTTTGACCCCAGCGGCCACAATCCGCCGCTAAGGTTGTATTCGGGTCCAACATACAAAACGCCATGTCGGCACAACCCAAAGTGGAGAATACACTCATGAAAATGCACAAATCGAAACTTCTGTCAGGCGCTGCAGCTCTTCCTGTCGTGCTGGGTCTTGCTGCTGGTGCAGTTGTCCTGTCGCCGGTTGTCAGCGACGTCCCAGCATACGCATCGTGCAACCCATGCCAGGCCGCCAAGAAAGCTGCCTGTGGCGCCTGCAACCCATGTGCCGCTGCCAAGAAGGCCGCCTGTGGTGCCTGCAACCCATGTGCTGCTGCCAAGAAAGCAGCATGCAATCCTTGCAATCCGTGCTCGGCAGCCAAGGAATAGCATCTGCTGAAACCGTGATATCAGATCAGATCCAGGGGTTGTTCTGACCCCTTGGCACTTGTTTGAACCG
>Ga0316187_10001730_pt1 | contig 19082 bp, 16 predicted proteins | sample CroRivburrow1_MG_FD_204927 | JGI IMG/M metagenome (GOLD analysis project Ga0316187, IMG submission 204927) | Coastal sediment microbial communities from Maine, United States - Cross River worm burrow 1 | ecosystem: Environmental > Aquatic > Marine > Coastal > Sediment | place: USA: Maine...
CGATGAATATCCTAGCCGCCACTCTCAAGCCATTCGCCGAGGCCCGCGCGTAGCAACTGCGCTTCGCCGCCGCAAAGATCAACAACGGTGGTGGGCACCACGCCGCCCCAGCCGGTATCGATCACAACCAGATCAAATGATTTGAGGCGCTCCACGAAATGATCGGGATCGCTCTCCGGATATGCCTCGCCAGGGAAATGCAGGGTGGTGGACAAAAGCGGCACGCCCACAGCCTCAAGCAGAAGATGGCAGACCCCGTGTTCCGGCACCCTGATGCCGACATCGCGCCGCTTGCCAAATATCCGTCGCGGAAGACTGCGCAGAGCGGGCAGGATGAAGGTGTATGGCCCGGGCAAATGCCTTTTGAGTAGGCGGAAATCCTGGTTGTTCATTTGCACATAATGCGCGGCCTGCGAAAGATCGGCGCACACCAGTGCCCACAGATGCCCATCATCCAGTTGCCGAAGCTTGCGCACCGAAACCTGGGCTTCAAGCGCCTCGGGCAGGCACATCAAGGCATACGTAGCCTCGGTAGGCACCACCACGGGAAGCCCCTGTTTGATCAGCTCCGCTGCCCGCCGTATCAGGCGCTGCTGCGGGCGCTCTGGATGCACACGAAATCGCTCGAACATGAGGCTTCAGACCTACTGGCCTAGCAAGCCAGGAAGAACGCCTTTGAGCCCCTCTTTCAGGATGTCGCCGGGCTTCTGCTTCTTGATGTCCTTCAGCCCTTCCTTGACGTCCTTGATCGTCTCCTTGATGGCCTCTGGCTGGGTCAGCAGGGTCATCGGGTCAATATCCAGCGCCAGTTTGGGCTTCTCCAGCGATCCATGGATGCGCACGGGAATAGCCAGGCCCTTCCGCGCCGTGGCGGTATCGCCCTGGCCGATAAGGGAACCCACCAGGCGCGGCTTCGCATGGTAATCCAGGGTCTGCGACACAAGATTGATTTTGCCATGGCCCGTCATTCGTAGCATCGGCGAAGCCATATACAGATCGTCATTGGCAACGCGCCCGTCGCGGATGGTAAAACTGCCCGAGAGCTCGCTGAAATCGGTTTGGCGCCCCGCCGTGTCGCCCGTGCCGAAATTGCGAATCTTGCGCAGGCTGCCGGCGATATCGAAGCCCTTGATGCCACCATTTTTGAGCGACGCCTTGCCCTTACCGCCGAGGCCTTCGACCACCTTGGGCTTCAGCAGACCCTTGCCGCGCAGCTGTGTCTCCATGTTTAGGGTGCCGTGCAGCACATCGATATTGGCAAGACCCTTCAGCACTGGATGCACATCCACGCCAGTCATTTTGACCGACTCCGACCAACCAAGCGGGTAATCCTTCAGGCGCAAAACGGCCTGCTCCCGCACCTTGCCGCCAGCCAGGTCAAAGCGAAGTGGATTGAGCTGGTAAACCCCGGCTGAGCCATTGAGTTGACCGCGCAGGTTTTTCAGCTCCAGGCCGCGCAAGTGCAGGACGGCGACCTGAATTTGCACGTCGGCCTTCCAGTCAGACAGGAAGCGAAGGTCAGGCTCTTTGGACGCATCACCCGCCACTTCTTCATCGCTTCTCTTCGGCTGAGACGCCACGGCCTGTCCTTCCGCGGCGGCAGGCCCGGGCAGCCATGGATCAACATGCAGCGCATCGGCGCTGATACGCAACTGCAGCGAAGGTTTCACGCCAAAGCCCACCTTGCCGCCGAGATGCACCGGCTCGCCGTTAAGTGCCAGCTGCACATCCTGCAAGATGGCTTCATCGGCATTGCCGCTGATCAGCATGCCGAATTTGACGCTCCGCCAGGGCGCGGGATGGTTGGCATAGAGCGGCGTCAACTGTGGCATCCACGTCTGCATGCGCTGGCGCGTCAGCTCCACGCCCTGAATGCGCAACTGGAAGCTGGGGCGCTGCTGCGTCAGCCTGCTGATGCGCCCCTCGGCATGGGCCAACGCCTCTCCATCGGCGCTGAAGACCGCCTTGGCAAGGCGAATGCTATCGGCTTCCGTCTGTTGAGCTTCCCACGATATGTCGATGGCGACCGGCGCATCCACGCCGATCGTGCCGATGCTCAGCCGTTGCCCATCCGGGCGTTGCTCAAGCTTGGCATCCAGGTTGAGATGCGATTCGGCCGAAGCCAGGGCATCCGGCAGATAGTCCGCCAGCGGCGTGAGGGCGATTTCCTTGCCTTTCAGGTTCAGCTGCATTGGCAGCCTGGCGAGATCGAGCCGGGCAATATCTCCAATCGGGCCAATGCGCCCCTCGATTTCCACGCGATGATCGCCGAGCTTCGCGCCAACGGCGACAAGCACCGGCTTATCCAGATGGATTTCATCCACGGCCATATTGATGTCGCGAACAAGAATTTCAGCGCCCGCCATATCGTCCTTCCACATCATTTCACCATCGCGCAGGCTGATACCAGTTACGTTTAAGGCCTCAAGCATGGCCCAGGCCGCCTGCGGCTCCTCGGTCTGTTGCGCCGGCATGGACTCTTCATCGTCAGTAAACACCACCTGCGAAGCCCCTAACGACTGCCAGTTCCCCTGCCCTCCCGCATTGCGTTCCAGCAACACGCGCGGCGAGTCGATGGCAAAGCGCTTGACCTCGGTGCGGCCTCCCAGAAGCGGCAATAACGCCACCTGGATATCGAAATGACCGATCTGAACAAAAGGCTGCTGTGAAAACCCTTCGGCATTGTCGATGCGAACGTCGTACAGGCTCGCTCCGATCCAGGGAAACAGCGACACCTTGATATCGCTGATATGCACGGCACGGCCGGTAGCGTCCTCAATACCCTCGGCTACGACCGATTTGTAATCATCGGTATCGAGAAACAACGGTGCGGCAAGCAGCAGAACAATCACCACGGCCAGCGTGATCAGCGCGTATTTACCTGTCTTGACCAGTGGCGTCATGCCCATACCCCCATGCTTTTGCCCTTGGAGCCACAGCCTAATGCAGCGGCGGGAAGTGCTCCATTAATTCAGCGAATTGATTGACCACGATGTTTGCCCCTTCCCTATGCAGCACGGCAGGCGACTGAGCACCGAAGGACACCCCAATGGCGCGTACGCCGCTGTTGACGGCCATCTGCACATCCAGGTGGCTGTCACCCACGAGACTCGTTTGGGCCTGCCCCACGCCAAGCTCGGCCATGCACTCATCCACCATGGCCGGGTGCGGCTTGGACGGGCACTGATCGGACGAGCGCCAAACGCAAAAATAGGGTTCCAGACGGTGAAATTCTATCACATGCCTCAACCCCCTGGCGGACTTTCCGGTGACGATGCCCAACAGATAGCCGCGGCCGAGCAATGTATCCAGCGTGCCGCGCACGCCATCAAACAGCGGCGGCTGGAAATCCCGACTGCGTTCAAAATAGATGCCCCGGTACTCTTCCGCTACGGTCTGGCGCAGGTCGCTTTCCGCATCAGGCAACAAACGCTTCACAGCTTCGTCCAGCGACTGGCCTATCACGTCATGCATGGCCGCTGCATCTGGAACGGCCATGCCATGGGTCGAAAAAGCTTCGCCCATGACATGGATGATCAGGCCGATCGAATCCGTCAGCGTGCCGTCGCAATCAAACAGTATGAGCCGGCATTCAGCGATGGCTTTCCCCCTCTACGGGCGTATTGCCCTCAGCTACCGGCGGCAACCAAAAATCTCTGGATGATTCCAGCAAGGGCCCCAGCAGGCGATCCACGGCATAGACTGTATCTTCATCCGCCTTGCGCACATAGGTGCTGAGTAAATTCACTCCCCCCCTGCCAACATACAGATCGAGCAGCGGCCGGCCTTGAGCATCCAACGCTGTAATACGCGCGCCGCTGGCCACACCCAGCGAGGCGTGCATCTTGGGGCTATGCGTGACCACGCGCATCTGGTGCATGTCGGCCAAAAACCGCAACAGCATGGCCACGCCCTGCTGATTGGCCGGACGCGGGCCGGTCTCATCCTGCCCACGCCATGCGCCGTTGTTCATCTTCAGCTCCAGCGTGTCCTTACCCGTATCCAGATTCAGGCCGCGTACGTGTTCTACCGGCAACGGCGGCCATACATCCATCACCTGCGGCATATACGCCGGTCGGCCGCCCTGCCAGACCACCCAGGCGGAGGCCACGATGGCTGCCAACGCCAACAGCCAGATGCCGCGTTTCATATGCCTGCATGCTGCATAAGGGCCGAGCGCCTGCGCTTTAACACCCACCAGCGCCATAGGCCGGCCAGCACCACCAATCCTGGCATGCCGAACATCCACAACGCCTTCCAGGCGTTGCGCGCGTTTGAGGAAAGATGCGGCAATGGCCGCTGGGTGACGCCCCGTGAACGCAGAGAGATCAAATCCTCGCCACCCGTCAGCCAATCCATGCTGTTAAGCAGGAACCACAGGTTCTCACCGGCGATGAAGTCATCATCCAGGATGGCGCGTGATCCGACCACCATCAGCCGCGTATGCTCCGCCGAGTCGATGTGGGTAGTGGGCATATCCGGCGCGCCATCCGGACGGTCGTCAAAGGCGGAGGAAAGCCCGCCCTGGCTGGTAAGCGCCAGATGCTCCTGCCGGCCCGTCTGGCCTGAAAAGCGCTGGCGCAGCGGCACCAGGGGATCGAGGTTGAAATCCGGGCCCGGCTGCACGGCGGCCTGCCTTGATGTGCTCATGAGCACATCGCCCGGCGCATCATCGGCCAGCGATAATGGCGCGGCGAAAGGAATTATGATGCCCTCAAGACCACGGGTGACCGGGTGGTCACGATTTGCATTCACGACCTTTACCATAAAGGGGTAGTCCACCATATTGCGGAAGGCCTGCAATCCCTGACGCTGATCCAGGGCGATGCGGCCACTGACGACATCCATGACCACGCCTGGCTTAACCGATACGCCATAGTCCCGCAACCAATCGTGGCTATGCGCCTCAGCCGGCGACAGATGCACGCCGGCGCGAGCATCGTCAATCGCGCCGTTAGCGGCAAAGGTCATCACCCCTCTGCCACCGAGTAGAAATTGATCGATGGCGTAACGTGCAACTGGCTCCAGCGGGCTGGAAAGGCCCGGTACGACAAGGGCCTTGATATAGGCGGGAATCGCCTCCTGGCCCGGAAACACGGGCATCAACTCGTAGTCATTTTGCAACAAGGCGCGGAAATTTTTCAAATCCTCCCAGTCCACGCCGCCCGCGCCCTGCATCACGCCGATCTTCGGGCGCACGAATCCCAGCAGATTTTTAACCATGGTGGTCAGGCGATATTCGAAGCCAACATCCGATTCGACCACCGGTATGATCTCTCGCTTGTCCAGATACTCCGCCACCACGGCTAGATAGGCTTGGCGAATCTCGGCCCGGTCATCCTTGATCACCTGCAATTGCAGGCGCGGAATGCCCATGGCCTCTAGCGATGCTGCTGCGGTGGGATCGGCTTCAGGATCGACGATTTCAATGCCGACGTAGCCATGCCCGGCATCATGATAGGCGTTGAGAATATCTTGAAGGTAGCGCCGCAACTGGCCGTAGGGCTGTGGCAGGTCCGACGTGATGAAGGCGCGGATCAGCAGCGGCTCATCCAGCTTTTCCAGCACTGAGCGGGTGGCGTCAGACAAAGTAAAAAGCTTGTCTTCAGTGACATCCCACTGGCCTGGAAGGGCGCGGGCGGCAGCCACCAGCGATACGGCTACCATGATACCGACAAGCAACCTCAGGCGCGCAAGGCGACGCAAGGCAAGGCCTGGATCCACGCGCCGTTTCATATCCACCGCCGACGCTCAAGCTGATAGTTCGACGCCATCAGAAAGAGCATGCTGAAACAGAGAAAAAACACCACGTCCTCCGGCGTCAGCACGCCGCGCAACATCGATTCATAATGCTGGCTGGGACTCAATGCCTGCAACCAAGTCTGAATATCAGGAGGCATCAGCCTCGCACCCTTGTCCAGCAGCACGAAGCTCAGAATCAGGCTGAAGCCAATGATATAGGCCACCACGGCATTGGCCGTCAGCGATGAAGCAAACAGACATAACGCCGCATATGATGCGCCAAGCAAAAGCGCGCCGGTAAAGGCGGCAAGCACCTGGCCAGCATCGATGCTTGCCAGCACGGCCAGGCTGAGCGGGTATGCCAGGGTCAGCAGCAGCAGCAACAGAACCTGCCACATGATGGCTATGAACTTGCCGGCCACGATCTGTCCGCTACCAACGGGAAGGGTGGCCAGCACCTCGAACGTGCCCTGGCGGCGCTCCTCGGCCAGGGCGCGCATGGCCAGCGCCGGCAGGAAAAACATCCACAGCAGCGGCAGCCAGCCGAGAAAGGTGCGCAACTCGGCCTGGCCGCCCAGAAACAGGCCGCTGCCAAAGACAAAACCCGACACCAGCATGAAGGCTGCCGCGGCGACATAGACGACAGGCGTGTCCACGCTCAAACGCCAGTCCTTATAGGCTAGCGCCAACACCTGCTTCACGTCCGCTCCCCGCTGGTCAGGCGCTTGAACACGGCCTCTAGGCTTTGCCGCTCGTGGCTCAGGTCGATCATCACCGCACCCGCCGTGACTACGGCGCGGAACACCGCTTCATCAAGCGCAGACCCGCCTTCCTCGGTCTTGATGACAAAGCTTGCCCCCGCTTCGCCCGCATCCACCTTGATCTCGGCCTCGGGCAATATCTCGCCCAGCTTGGCCAGAACCGCCGCATGATCCCCCTTGATGCTGACATGAATGCTCTGTGAACCTTTATATCGCGAGACCAGTTCGTTCACCGTGCCGGCGGCAATCTGACGGCCGTCATCCATGATCAATACCCGGTCGCAACTGGCTTCGACCTCGGAGAGAATGTGGGAGGAAAGCAGGACAGCCTTGTTCTCGGCAAGACGGCGGATAAGCGTGCGCATCTCAACAATCTGATTGGGATCAAGACCGCTGGCTGGCTCGTCCATGATCAGGCAGTCAGGATCATGCAGCATGCATGCGGCCAGCCCGACGCGCTGCTTGAAGCCCTTGGAGAGCTCTCCGATTGGCCGGTGCATCACCGGCTTCAGTCCGCACAGGCTGGCCATCTCGCTCATGCGCCCGGTCAGCAACTCCGGCGGCATGGCGTGCATACGGCCAATGAAGCGTAAGTAAGTAACGACATCGAGTTCGTGGTAGGAAGGCGCGTTTTCCGGCAGATAGCCGATGCGTCGGCGCAGCTCGATGGTGTCGCCGTCCAAGTCGATGCCGGCGACCCTGGCCGAGCCCGAACTTGGCGGCAGAAAGCCGGTTAACATACGCATGGTGGTGGATTTGCCAGCGCCATTGGGTCCGAGCAGACCCAGCACTTCGCCGCGCCGTACGGAAAAACTCAAATCTCTGACCACGGCATGACCGTGGAAATATCGCGTAAGCCCTGTGGCCTCGATCATGGGCGTGAAAAGTGGGGAAGCGGACGCATGATGTCAATCAATGCCAGGGCTGACCGGCGGCCTGATCGGCTAAGCGAATGGGCTCGGGCAGGCGATAGCCGCAGACCGAATCCCTGGCGGTGGCAAGCGCGCCGTCGGTATCGATATAGCCACCGGACGAGATAAACAGCGGCTGGCAGTTCCCTTTGGAGCGCAGCACCTGGCCGATCACCTCGCCCCTGTCGATCAGCGGCGTAGATGCGCCCGCCTCCGCTAGCAATGGCTCGAATTCGCCCACCAGCCGCGTCTTTGCCACCCCGATCACGGGCACGGGCTCGGCCAGCCACAGGGCAAGGTGGGAGGCCGAGCCCAGCCGCTTCGGATGGGCTCGGCCCTGGCCATCCACCAGGATGGCGTCAACGGAATGATCGACCAACTCCAGAACCGCCAGCATCAAGGGAACTTCCCGGAAACCCAGCAAACCCGGCACATAGGGGATGGGTGTTCTGGCGCGGTGCCGCCAGATTCGGACCGCCTGCTTTGTTGCCATGTCCCACAAGGCTGCGGCCGCCACGGCAAACGGCGCAATATTGCGTGGGAAGGCGCAGTCCAGCCCCAAAATGAAGCGCACTCGGTGGCCCGAAGAAGTAAGCGGCAACGCCGGCCTTGGCAACTGCTTCTGTATCACGCGTGCCTCAGCCGCGGACCGGGGCCAGGGATGCAGGCCTTGGTATAAATCCATCTATGGATGGTAGCCGATGCCATGCGGATTTTCAGATGTTCCCTACAGGCTGATGGATGGCTACAATGCCCGCGCTTCGGGGCCGTAGCTCAGATGGGAGAGCGCGTCGTTCGCAATGACGAGGTCAGGGGTTCGATTCCCCTCGGCTCCACCAGTTTCCTCCCCGGTCAGAAAGTGAATTGCCTGAATAGATAGTTGCCACACGGCAACTTGACGCTTTCGAATTTATCGCCTTGGAAATTATGAAACGAAGGCGGGTACCTCAGGCTTCCAGGGCTTGACGCAGGCTGTGATGCAGATGCTTGGCCGCATAGGGCTTTTGCACGAATCCGGCCAGACCCATGCCGGTGAAGCGGTTGGTTGCATCATCCTCAGTATAGCCGGATGACAGCAGCACCTTGACATCCGGGCGGATGCGTTGGAGTTCACGGAAGCATTCCTCGCCGTTCATATTGGGCATGGTCATGTCGAGCAACACGGCCACGATCTGATCCTTATGCTGGCGAAAAATTTCCAATCCGTGCTGACCATCCTCAGCGGTGAGTACGGAAAACCCCTTGGCCGAGAGCATCATACTGGCCGTTTCACGAATGGCCACATCGTCATCAATCACCAGCACCGACCCCGATGTACACCAGGCGCCCGTGTCTATAACGCTAATCGCTGATTCCTTAGCCGGCTGAGTATCATCTCGCATGCAGGGAAGCATCACCGTGAAGCTACTGCCCTTTCCTGGCTGGCTTTCCAGCGTCAAAGCCCCGCTATGGCCCCGAACGATGCCCAGCATGGCGCTCATACCCAATCCTCTGCCCGTAAACTTGGTCGTGAAGAATGGATCGAAAATCTTCTTCCTAGTGGCGGCGTCCATGCCACAGCCGTTATCGTTTACGCGCAGATAGACATATTGCCCCTCAGGCAATCCCGCATTGGTCAATGAGCGTTCGAGTATGGCCTTGCTGGCCTGTATCACGCCTGTGGAAATGGAGATCAAACCTTTGTTTTCCTTGTCAATGGATTCGGAGGCATTGGTCAGCAGGTTCATAATCACCTGCTGCAATTGAGCGGCGTCCGCCTCAATTGCAGGAAGCTTTTCAGCCAGATTGAAATTGATTTCAGTATTCTTGGAAATGGACACTGCCATCAGCTTGCTCATCTCATTCACGACCGAGGACAGATTGGTGGGTTTGACCTCAAACTTACCCTTGCCGGAGTAAGCCAGCATCTGCTTGCACAGATCAGCGGCGCTCTTGCATGAGCCCTCGATGCGCTGCAAGTGCTCTGGGATAGATGCCCTGCCTTCCGTGTTCTCGGCTGGCTGCTGTTGCAACTTCATCATCGCGATTGAGGCATTGCCCATAATTGCGGTGAGAAGATTGTTGAAGTCGTGTGCGATGCCGCCTGCCAGCACGCCCAGCGACTCCAGCCGATCGGAGTGCTCCATTTTCGCCTGCAATTGCCGCTCAAAGGTGATATCCCGCTGCACAACGGCATAACCTGTAATGCTGCCTTCCATATCAATAATGGGAGATATGGTCTGAGCCACTTCATAGCGCTCGCCATTCTTGCGCTGATTGACGAGCATGCCTGACCATGGCTGAGCATCCCTAAGCTGTTGCCACATGCGCTCGCGCACCTGGGCCTGCTGCTCACTGCTTTCGACGAAGTCCAAGTTTTTGCCTTGCACCTCCGCATCCGCGTAGCCACTAATGCGCTCGAAAGCCGGATTGACGTACTGAATGATCCCATCGATATCCAGGACAATCACCGCCTCGCCGGCCTGTTTGACGACCGCCGCCAGGCGGGCGTTTTCCAGCTCGGAGAGTTTGCTTTTGGTCTCATCAATGATCATGCCCACGATACGGGTCACGCGCCCATTTTCATCACAACCGCCAGCACTGCAAAAAACCATAAGGTATAACCACTTGCCGGTTTTATGCTTGTGGCGGGCCGCGATTTCGAAATTCGGCGCCTTACCTTCGATAAGTTTCTGATGAGCTTTCTTGAATTTCGGCAAATCCTCCGGATGCAGCAACGATGTCCACCAGTCGAAGAAATGCTCATCCACCGGCGGCACTTCATCCAGCGAATAGCCCAGAACTTCCGCCCAGCGCGCATTCACGCTCCCCTCAACTTTGGGATGCAGCACCTGGTCAAAGATGCCCGCGCCACTGGCGCGCATGGCCAGTGATAAACGCTCTTTGCTTTCCTGGAGTACACCTTGTGTGCGCAGCTGCTCTTCAACATGGATGTATCTCTGGCGCTCAAAACGGCGGACTACGCCCCCTACAAACAGGCCCAATATTACGCAAGCCCCTATCAAGGTTATTTGTACACTCGCAAATGTATTGAGCTGGTCTTCGACCATGTGCTCCAGGATATCTTCCATGTCTTCAGCCTGGGTAACTACCACATCGAAGGTGCCATCGAACATATCGTCATAGGGTGAAACACCGTCCTGCCTCATGGTGGCCAGCCTGGTCTCCGCTATTTGCCTGAAACCCCTTAAATCTTCCAGCACTCCTGTCGCCACCTGCCTCAATTCTGGATTATCAAAGGAAAGGTAGTGATCCGTATGTTTGATAGAGCCATTGATAATAAATCTCGCATCCTCTATCGCGTCATCGATAAATTGAAATATATCCTCTATACCCATCGTAGGGTTGCCTGCGATCCTCTCCTCCATCCAGAGGTGAAACAGCGTGGTATCTTTCTCGATATGATGGGCTGCATCCATCATTGGCGTATGCACAGCGTTGATGCGTGCGCCCACCTGATACACGTAACCCAGGCATGACAACACAGCAATGGTCAACATCGCGATAGGCAGATAAATCTTCCATGCGAATGGGGTGCGCGCGTACTTTTGCATTGTGAAGTATATCGCCGCTTAAAATGGGAACTTAAATCATTTCTGATATTACAAATACTTATAGCCGTTGGCTCGCGCGATACATCGCGGCCAAAAAATGCCTGTTATGCCTGGGCCTGGCTGGCGCCTCCCATGACGCTTGATTCGATATTTGCCACGGCCTCGGCTTCGGTAGCGCAGGCAATACGGAAGACAAAGGGCCAGAAGCATTCTTCGCGGGTAAAATAGGAGGTTTGCCCGCCGTAACGAACCAGCAGGCCATGCGTCCATACTTCGACGTCGCAGCCCTGGATATCGGAAAATTGTTTGGAAATTCTGTCCGCACGTTGCGCATCCATGTCGCTCACCACCTTGTCTATCTGTCTGGCCAGCGCCGCGCATTCCTTTTCAGCAGCGCTCTCGAATATCACATTAATGTATCGCGGAAAAGATGCAGTGCCTTAGCTCACAGCGAGGGTGCGCCGCGGGCTCGCCTCAGCCATGCATCATTTGTTCGTGCTCGGATAGGGCGCGCTCGAATGCCGGGCGCTCAAACAGGCTGTCCATGTATGCTTCCAGGTTTGGCATCTTGGAAGTCTCAACGCCGATGGTGGGAAGCCGCCACAAAATCGGCGCAACGGTTACGTCCGCCAGGGTGTACAGACCCTCGACGAAATAAGGCTGCCGAGCCAGGAACACGTCCATGGCCTCCAGATACGACTGCATCTGCTGCGCCGTTTCATCCTTCGCTTTGCCTTCAGCAAGCTTAAAATACAGGCTGTATAGCTCATCATGTGCCCGCAGCACCCAAAGACGCATTTGCGCACGCTCGGCCGGCGATCCCGGTTTGAGCGGCGGATGTGGATATCGCTCATCCAGATATTCGTTGACCACGGTGGATTCGAACAACACCGTATCGCGATCCAGCAGCGTCGGTAGTTTCCCGTATGGATTCAGCTCAAGCAGCTTGGCCGGCTTGTCCGTCGGTTCAACCTCAAACATCTCGACCGGTAATTCTTTCTCGGCAAGAACGATCCGGGTGCTGTGTGAATATGGAGAAGCGCCGCACGTGTAGAGCGTAATCATGAAACTCAAACCTCCTGACAGGAAAACCGCGCACGGTAACCGAAGCGCGGCGGGCGGCGGATGTTATAGATTTTGGAATAAAAATGAAAGACTTAGGGATGACGCTTATTCCTGCGGCGAGCCACTCTCTCCGCGCCGCACGCCCATCAGCTGCGCGTGAATAAAATCATCAATATCACCATCGAGAAAAGCCTGCGTATTGCCCGTTTCCAGACCTGTACGCAAATCCTTGATGCGCGACTGATCGAGCACGTAGGAGCGTATCTGATGACCCCAGCCAATGTCGGTCTTGGCATCTTCCATGGCCTGTTTTTCCTCGGCCTGTTTTTGCAGCTCAAGATCATACAGGCGTGCTTTCAGCATTTTCCATGCCTCGGCTTTGTTCTTGTGTTGCGAGCGCCCGCTCTGGCACTGCACCGCGATGCCGCTCGGCACATGCGTCAGGCGCACGGCGGAATCGGTTTTGTTGACATGTTGGCCGCCTGCGCCTGAGGCGCGGTAGGTATCAATGCGCACATCCGCCTCATTGATATCGATATCGACGTCGCGGTCGATATCCGGATAAGCGAACACAGAGGCGAACGAGGTATGTCGGCGGTTGCCAGAATCGAACGGCGATTTACGCACAAGGCGGTGAATGCCGACCTCAGCCTTGAGCAGGCCATAGGCATATTCGCCCTTCATAGACACAGTGACCGATTTGATGCCGGCCTCTTCGCCCGCGGTGCATTCAAACAGCTCAGCCTTAAATCCCCTGCGCTCGGCCCAGCGCAAATACATGCGCAACAGCATTTCGGCCCAGTCCTGCGATTCCGTACCACCGGCCCCAGCGTGGATTTCCAGAAAGGCGCTCTCGGCGTCGTTTTCGCCGCCAAGCATGCGCGCAAGCTCCAGGTCGGCAATTTTGGCATCGACCGCATCGAGTCCAGCAACAGCCTCGGCCTGGATGTCCGTGTCATCCTCTTCCGCACCCATCTCGAAGAGCGTCACCTGATCAGCGAGTTCGGCCTCCGCCTCCCGGAACGATTTAATCGCCCGCTCCAGTCGCGTGCGCTCCTGCATCAACTTCTGCGCCTGCTCGGGATTGTCCCAGAGCGAAGGGTCTTCGATGCGGGTGTTTAGCTCGTGAAGTTCTTTTTCCTTAGAATCGACGTCAAAGAGACCTCCGCAGCAAATCCATGCGTGCGGTGAAATCCTCCGCCCGCGACCGGAAGCCTGCAATTTGGTCTTCGATGCTCATCTATTACTCCCTGCTAAAAACCGTGATTTAAGCAAGCAGCAAGGTACAGACTCGCCGCCCCAAATCAACCTGCTTACCTGGTCTGCAAACCGGGATGTCGGAGAGCTCGGGGTCTTGTCTAGAGTCGCCGCACTTGTATTCGCCAGCAGCCGCAGGATGCGGAAACTGGCCTCTTCTTCATGGGTTCTTGTCGGTAAGCACGTCTTCGATAACGAATTGAATGGCACCTTTGCCGCGCCAGTCATCCTTTTGCAACATGCCGATGAGTGAGATGACCTGACCGGGTTGAAGCGCCTCGTTCAGGCCATTGGCACCGAACACGATGCCATCGAGCCAATGAGCGCCATCCGTCAGCTTCAGTCGCAACACACCGCCCTTCAAGTCACGGCGATCGGCGATCTGCACATCTTTCAGCAACCAGGTAAAGGCGGGGTTGCCGCTGCCTAGCGGCTCGAATCGGGACAGTCTTTCAGCAAGACCGATATGCATCGCCCCCAGTCCTAGTACGCCATCGATTTCGCTCATCAGATGATCAGAGGCCTGTGTGGCCTGATCGGCTACAGCTGAAGCGAATGATTGCGTAAAACTTAACCACGTTCCTTCCCTGACAGTCCCACCGCCAGCCCCGGCATGGCCGCCAAAACCCGCCAGATGATCACCGCAGGCATTCAGCAACTCGCCGATATGAAAACCAGGTCTGCCACGCAGGGAGATACGGATATCGCCATCGGGCGTGACAAAACCAACCGCCGCCGGCTTGCCATGCTTGCGCGCCAGCCGGCCCGCCGCCAGGCCCACAACGCCGGCATGCCAGCTTTCATCGTATGCCGCCAGCACATCCGAGCCCTCCAGTTTTGACTGCGCCTGTCTGAACACCTCGGCTTCCACTTGCCGGCGCTGCTTGTTCGATGTATCCAAATCCTCGGCCAGCATGGCTGCCTCATCGGAATCGTGAGTAGATAACAGCCGCATCGCCGCATCGCCATGCTGCATGCGCCCGGCGGCGTTGATGCGCGGAGCCAGATAAAAACCGATGGTCTCGGCGTTGGCCTGCTTCTTCCCATTCACGTAGCTCAACAGCGCCGCCATGCCGACGGACGGCTGCGCATTCAGGCGAGCAAGACCGTGAAACACCAGGATGCGGTTGACGCCGACCAGCTCCATCACATCGGCCACCGTTGCCACGGCCACACGATCCAGCAACGAGCGCAGATCAAACGCGGGCTTTTTCCCCCGCTCCGCCAAACGCTTCCACAACGCCATCAGTAGAAAAAATGCCACGCCCGTTCCGCATAAACGCCGGTCAGAAAAACCGCAGTCGGGCCGGGCCGGATTGAGCAGGGCGAAGGCGTCGGGAAGGTCTTTTTCCGGCAGATGATGATCCGTCACGATCAGATCGAAACCGAGGCGCCTGGCTTCATTACATGCATCGAAGCACGTCGTGCCGGTATCGACGCTGATGCCGAGCTGGCAGCCGGCGCTAGCGGCCTCTCGCACCGGCTCGACGCCGATACCATGCCCCTGCTCGGCGCGGTGCGGAATCGAACACGACACATGAGCACCGGCCGCCCGCAACGCCTCCACCAGGATGGCGGTGCCGCACACGCCGTCGGCGTCGAAATCGCCAAACACATGAATCGCTTCACCCTTGCTGATGGCCGTGGCCAGCCGCTCGGATGCGAGCTTCATGTCCCGCATGTCATCCGGATCGGGCAAATCAGCCAGCCGCGGCGTAAAAAAATCATCGCCCTCGCTGAGGCCGCGCATGCGCAACAGCCCTTGCCAGGCGCTCAGCGGATCGTCGGCATACATCGCATCAGCCCGCCAACACAGCTTGCGGCCTCGAAGCGTGACCCCACTCGCCGGACTGCTCATGCCACCCTTTGCATCAGTTGGGCCACGTCCTGCAAACCGTTCGGACGCCAAGGGTGAAGCGACCAGCGCGGAAAGCCGCCCAGGTCAAGCCTCACGGCATGGCCAGCGCCAGCCAGTAACCAATTGCGAGGCGCAAACCGCCAGTTGGCCATGCCCTCTTTCAGATGCTCGGCGGCGATGACGGCGAAACAGGCATCACGACCATCGGCCAGGCTGGCCAGCACCGGATCCGTCGTGGCCACCGACGGCCACGTGGTATGAACATCCACGGGCCAGATGCCGGGCGCCCAGAACCACAGTCCGTGGATCGCCGCCTTGCCGGCTTGCTGACGTTCTTCGGAGGGCTGCGCGACCAGATGCATCTGGATTTCGGATATCAGGCGCACCAGCCTGCCGCCATCCCTGCCGGCGGGGAATCGGTCGGGCAATAACTTCCCATCAATACTGGCGAAGCCCTGCGGCATGGCATCGACTGGTTGGCGACACGCCACAAGCAGGGCGCAACCCACCACGTGCAAGCTGATGCCTTCCTCTTCCAGCAATGGGGAGATCAAGCCGCGCAGCCACTCGGCATCCTCGGCATTCCAGGCCATCAGGCTTGTGGGCATGAGACGGACGGTTTGTTGCGCGATAACGGCGGAATAGGGCGATGCCATCCATACCTGTTTCACGTCATCGGCCAGCTTGGCTCTTGCAGCAAGCAGTTGGGCAATCGACGCATCCCAGCCGCCGGCAAGGCCATAGCATTCAAGCGCCGTCATTGGCGCGGCCTTGGCCCAGGATTTCCCGGCTCGTTTCAGTCGCTTTTCCCATGGCCCAAGGGCCGGATGCAAACTCAGGCCATCTTCAGAACGAAGCAGGCCATCGGGCACCATGGCGAAATCAATCAATGCCGGGCATGCCGTTTACACTATCTCTAATGGGGGCGTTTCCGTGGGCACTTAAACGGCCAGCACCTTCTCGACCGCATCTAGCGTGGCATCGACCGTCACGGGCGTCGGCACGCCGCGCATGGCCGTGTCGGGATCTTTCAGGCCGTTGCCGGTAAGCGTGCAAACGATGCGTGCGCCGGGCTTGAAGTAGCCGCGCTGATTGAGCTTGATCACGCCGGCCACGGAGGCAGCGCTGGCCGGTTCACAAAACACGCCTTCGAGACTGGCCAGCATATCGTAGGCGGCGAGAATCTCCTCGTCGGTCACCGCCTCGATGACGCCGCCGGATTCATCGCGCGCCGCTTCAGCCTGTTTCCACGAGGCCGGCTTGCCGATGCGGATGGCCGTAGCCACGGTCTCGGGATTCTCCACCGGCGCACCGTTGACGATAGGTGCGGCGCCCGCCGCCTGAAAGCCAAGCATGGCCGGCAGGCTGGTGGAAAAACCCTTGCTGGCGTATTCCCTGTAGCCCATCCAGTAGGCGGTGATATTGCCAGCGTTGCCGACCGGCAGAGCATGAAAATCCGGCGCGAAACCGAGTTCATCGACAACCTCGAAGCTGGCCGATTTCTGGCCCTGCAGGCGGTAGGGATTGACCGAGTTGACCAGGCTAACCTCCCCGCGCTCGGCGATATCGCAGACGATCTTCAGCGCGTCGTCGAAATTGCCGCGAACCTGGATAATCTTTGCGCCATAGCGCACGGCCTGGGACAGCTTGCCCAGCGCGATCTTGCCATCTGGAATAAGGACAAAGGCGGTCATGCCACAATTGGCGGCATAGGCGGCCGCCGAGGCCGAGGTGTTGCCAGTTGAGGCGCAAATCAGCTTGCGCGAGCCCTGGTTATAGGCATGGGTGACGGCCATGGTCATGCCGCGGTCCTTGAATGAACCGGTCGGATTCAGTCCCTCGTATTTCAGGTAGATGTGCAATTCCGGATTGATGGCATTACGCAGATTGAGCGACTCATGCAACGGCGTGTTGCCCTCATACAGGGTGATCACGGCATCGCCAGATGAAATCGGCAGCAGACTGCGGTAGCGGTCGATCACGCCCGAATAGTGGGTCATATCAGGCCCCAAAGCGCTCAATGCGCAGCATCAGCGGTTCTCCTTCCACCGTCGACAACTCGACGATGGCGTCCAAGGCTGATTTCAGATCGCCCTCGCGAACGACATGGGTGAGCAATACCACCGGTACGGCCTGGGTCTCATGCCGCTCTTTCTGAATGAAGGCCTCGATGCTGATGCCATGTTCGCCAAGGATTCGGGTAACAGCGGCCAGCACGCCCGGCTGATCCTTGACCATCAGGCGCAGATAATACTCGCTCGCGACTTCCTCCATCGGCCACGTGAGCAGATCGCGGCGCATGGCCTGCGGCGAGCCCATCGGCGGGGGCAGATACCGCATGCCATCCGGCATAGCACGGGCAATATCCATCACGTCGGCCACAACGGCGCTGGCCGTCGGCTTCTCGCCAGCGCCACGGCCGAAATACATCGTGTGCTCGACATAATCGCCGGAAACCTGCACGGCGTTGTAGGAATCCGACACCTGCGCGATCTGTGCTTCGAGCGGCACCAGCGTCGGATGCACGCGCATTTCCACCGCGCTATCGTGCGGCTTGGCGATGCCGAGCAGCTTGATGCGGTAGCCCAATTCCCTGGCCGAGTCGATATCATCCGGCGTGATGCGTGAGATGCCTTCGGTGAACACCTCGTCAAACTTGATTTTCGAACCAAAAGCCATGGCCGCCAAAATGGCCAGCTTATGCGCTGTATCGACGCCCTCGATATCGAAGGTCGGGTCGGCCTCGGCGTAGCCCAGCTCCTGCGCCTGCGCCAGCACCGCATCGAAGGCCAGACCCTCGTTTTCCATCTTGGTCAAAATATAGTTACAGGTGCCATTGAGGATGCCGTAAACCGACTGCACGGCATTGGCCGCCAGCCCCTCGCGTAACGCTTTCAGGCAAGGAATGCCGCCTCCCACCGCCGCTTCAAAACCAATGGCCACGCCCTTTTCGGCCGCCTGCGCAAAGAGCTCCTCGCCGTGCTTGGCGATCAGAGCCTTGTTGGCGGTGACGACATGCTTGCCATGCTCGATGGCGGTGGCGACAAAGCTCCTGGCCGGCTCGTAGCCGCCGATCAGTTCGATAGCAATATCGATGTCATCGGCCTGGATCACCTCGTTGGCATCATAGGATCGATCGACGTTGGTCAGGTCCAGCTCACCGCCCCTACTTTCATCGCGGTCGCACACGCGTACCAGACGCAGAGACTTGTCCAGCCGTCCGCTTAACAAATCCTGATGATCGATTAACAAGCGCGCCACGCCCGTGCCAATGGTGCCCAGGCCCAGCAGACCAACCCTGATTTCCGTCAAATTCCACTCCCCGCATAAAGATAACGTCTGATACCGCGCAGCGCCTGGCGCGAACGATGTTCGTTCTCGATCAGGGCAATGCGTACATACTGATCGCCATGTTCGCCGAAGCCAATCCCCGGGCTAACGGCTACATTGGCCTGTTGCAGCAGGCCCTTGGAAAACTCCAACGAGCCCATAGCCTTGAATTCGTCCGGAATCTCCGCCCAGATGAACATGCTGGCCTTCGGCTTTGTCACCATCCAGTCCATATTATGCAGGCCCTCCACCAGCACATCGCGGCGTGACTGATAGTTGAGACGGATCTCCTCCACGCATTCCTGCGGCCCATTCAGCGCCACCGCACCGGCGATTTGCAAGGGCTGGAACACACCGTAATCCAGGTAGGACTTGATTTTGGCCAGGGCGGCCACTACATCGGCGTTGCCCACCATGAAACCCAACCGCCAACCCGGCATATTGTAGGTCTTGGACAGCGAATAGAACTCTACAGCCACATCCTTGGCCCCGGGAACCTGCATGATCGAGGGGCAGACATAATCATCATAGGTGATCTCAGCGTAGGCGATATCGGAAACGACGATCAGCTCGTATTCGCGCGCGAATTCGACCACCTTTTCAT
>Ga0316187_10001731_pt1 | contig 19082 bp, 13 predicted proteins | sample CroRivburrow1_MG_FD_204927 | JGI IMG/M metagenome (GOLD analysis project Ga0316187, IMG submission 204927) | Coastal sediment microbial communities from Maine, United States - Cross River worm burrow 1 | ecosystem: Environmental > Aquatic > Marine > Coastal > Sediment | place: USA: Maine...
CGGCCACCCGATACTCCACCGGTACGATGACGTAGAAACCTCGTCTCGGGCTGGCAATTCGGCCTTTCTTCTTGAGCCGTCTCAACGCCGACTCGAGGCCGGCCTCCGAGCGATCGTCGAGCGCTTCCAGCTCGCGACGAGTGAAGGTGTATCGACCTCCCTCCTGGAGCTCTTCGACTAACGATCCCCAGCGTTTTACAGATGCCATTCTCGCCACTCCGATTGCAAAAACTACCATAAATCGAACGATCCCGCATGGTCAATGGCGTGTCGTTCGTCAAAACTCCATCCGCCTGACGACCGTTGACGTTCCGGCCCTTCCTGGCGAAACTCAGGGGTGATGCCTGATCTCGCCATTACTCTCGCGACAGCCCTGTTCGGTGCCCTGAAGTCCCGTCGAGATCTTGTCCTCGAGAATCTCGCCCTCCGCCACCAGCTCGCTGTCCTAGCGAGCTCGGACAAGCGCCCGCGCTTCCGCCCCGCGGATCGCCTGGTCTGGACCTGCCTGAGGCGGCTTTGGGATGGCTGGAAAGGCGCTCTCTTCCTCGTTCAGCCGGCAACCGTCGTTCGCTGGCACCGGGAAGGATTCCGTCGCTACTGGGAACGCAAATCTCTTCGTCGGCCGGGAAGGCCAAGGATCGATCCAGAACTTCGGTCGCTGATCCGGAAGATGGCCACCGCAAACCCGCTCTGGGGAGCTCCTCGAATCCACGGCGAACTCCTCAAGCTCGGGCTCGAGGTCTCAGAGAGCTCCGTCTCTCGCTGGATGCCCAGGTCTCGCAATACCCCGTCGCCAAGTTGGCGGGCCTTCCTTGAGAACCACGTGGGTGACCTAGTCTCGATCGACTTCTTCACCGTGCCCACTGCCCGATTCCAAGTGCTCTTCTGCCTCCTCGTCCTGTCCCACAACCGGCGACGAGTGCTCCACTTCAACGTCACCGAACACCCCACCGCACAGTGGACAGCTCATCAGATGGTGGAGGCGTTTCCATGGGAAACTGCCCCGCGGTACCTGCTTCGGGATCGCGATGTAGTGTACGGCTTCGCTTTCCGCCATCGCGTAGCCGGACTCGGAATCACCGAAGTGCTCACTGCCGCCAGGTCACCCTGGCAGAATCCGTACGTCGAGCGCTTGATCGGCTCCATACGGCGAGAGTGTCTCGATCACCTTGTTGTGCTCAACGCGAAGCACCTCCATCGCATCCTTGGCAAGTACTTCGATTACTACCACCGATCTCGAACACATCTGAGTCTCGGCAAGGACTCGCCACGGCCGCGGCTAGTCCAGCTGCCGACGAACGGCGAGATTGTCGAGTTTCCTGAAGTCGGCGGGCTCCACCACCGCTACGAGCGGCGCGCCGCCTGACCTAGAGTGCTCTCAACAACAGCGCCCGAGGCGCGGAGCTCCAACAGCCAGCGCATTCCGCTCGAATCAATTCCTTTCCGCTGCCCTGCCTCGGACCCCACAGAGTTGACTTGTTTCATGGAGCCAGGCGGGTTCTCGAACTCGACGGACCCGGACTGCTGGCCTCAGCAACCGACCACTTCAAAGCAGACGGGTTTTGACGAGGGACAAGGGCCCTTCCTTGGCCAGCGCGGCTGCACCGCACGAGAGAGTTGCCCACCACCTCAACGTTGGCGGAGTACTTGCGCCGGAGATGAAGCCGACCTCCGCTCAAGAACCAGCCTCCAGCGATGAACCAATCGGCAGACGAGTATTGAGGAGGCACAGGTTACGCATCGGCTCTCATTAGCGCACTCCACCCGCACGTAACCCATTCTTTGAGTACAAGTTGCAGCACGATCCTATTCTCGGATAGGACGGGGTGACAGACGAGGAGTCCTGGCCGAAGAATCGGACCCTCGAGATGTTCCGGGAGTGGTTCGAGGTCCAGATGAGCTCAATCGTGGAAGATCTCTATCTGGGCGAGGCGCTTGAGTACTTGCAGTAGTGGAGATCCCTCTGCCTAGGCTATTTGAATGCTTGTCGGCCGAGTTTTCGGATAGGACGGGGTAGGGGACAACGACCGGAGGGAGTCAACCCGCATCTCCTTGCGGAGGGAAGATCTTGAGTCCGCTGTTGCCGAATCGGGTCAAGCCGAGACGAGGCGCCGAACACCGCCGAGATCGGTCTCTCGAGCCTGCCACAGATCGTACTGGGTCTGCAGGTTGACCCAAAACTCAGGCGTTGTGTCGAGCGCCTTAGACAGACGATGAGCCATGGCAGGGCTGATCCCCGCCCGCTCGTTCAAGACGGCTGACAGCGTCTTGCGGGTCACTCCCAACGCCGCTGCGGCGTCTGTGACACTCAGCTCTAGTGGCTCCAGGTAGTCCGCTCGCAGGATCTCTCCCGGATGAGGCGGATTGTGCATCATGGCTTTGACCTCACTAGTGGTAGTCCTCGTAGTTCACGTCGCTGCAATCTCTGCCGTCGAAGCTGAAGGTAATCCTCCAGTTGCGACCGACGACGACGGCCCATACTCCTTTCCGCTCTCCTTTGAGTGGATGAAGCCGAAGTCCGGGCGCGTCGAGATCCCGGACTTTCGTCGCGGCCTGGAGCCGGGCCAGAATCCGACGGATCTTCGGAACATGGTTTGGGTTCAGCCCTCGGGTGTCCCCAGTCTCGAAGAACCGCTTTAACCCACGGTGCTTGAACCCAACAATCACTCGGCAAGTGTAATCTGTAACGGGTCACCGGTCAAAATGTCGTCGAGCATGAGCTGCTCGGTCCCCTCACTCACCTGGACGATCCCAGCCCATCGTCCGATCAAAGGGTCCACCCTCGCCCACCTTCTCAAGCGAGCTTGCTGGGGGTGGGTGAGTTTCTTCGCCGCCCTTGAAACGTCGACAGAGGTCGTTGCCAAGTGCTGTCGACTGCGGTCCTCTTATGGAGTTCAGTGTTACCAAAATTGTTACCTTTGGCTCCAACAGCGCCCTGATCGACCTCGGGCGAAACGCCGTAAACCACTCATTCTGTTGAAGTTAAGCTGGTGCCGGAGCCGGGACTCGAACCCGGATGCCCTAAGGCGGGGGATTTTAAGTCCCCTGCGTCTGCCAGTTCCGCCACTCCGGCCTGGCAAGGATTGTAGCAATGCTGGTTAGGGTAAGGAGGCTGACCAGGCGGAGGTGTTGCCGGACTCGAAACTGTCCTGAAAGACTGCGGCGGACACTGACACTGTGAACGATCGAGACGAGCTCCAGTTCCCGGTGCCCTTTGGATTGCGGCCCCGCACTCGCCAGCTGTGGCTTCCGGTACCCAGGGTCACTATCGACGAGGCAGAGCAGGAGCTGCCGCCACAGTAGTCAGCTGCCTTCAGCCAGATATCCAAAACGGTTCCGACGCTGTCGTCTACCTGGAGCCGATACCAAGTAGCTCGCACCGGGCTCTCCCGGGTCCAGGTGAAGGTGGGAGTGCTCGTGGAGATCGTGTCTTTCGGACTGTCCGTGGCTGGGGCTCCGGGCACCGGCTTCCAGGTAATCACGTTGTAGAACGCGTCGGCCATCATGTCGTAGCCCCATCCGTTGGGGTGGCCCCGGTCGTCCTCTTCCGGAACGGGTGGGTAGTGCAGATTGAAGCACTCGTTCTGGGTATGGCCGTGGACGTCGTCCCCGTCCGGACAGAGCACGTTGTAGATGTCGACGAAGTACCGACCTTCGGCGGTTGCCTCAGTCGCCAGCTCGTTCCTGAGGTCCTCGACATCCTGAAACTGCCAGGCCGCTGCATCGGCATCCTTGTGAAACCGGATGATCGAGGCGTGCACGGCGTCGGTACCCCGGTCTTCGGCCTTCCTCGCCATCTCTTTGAGATTGAAGACCATGGTCTCGAAGGACCAGGCGGGATAGTCCTTGTCGTATTCGACGAAGATGTCGTTCGTACCCTCCATCAACAACAGCACGTGGGAGGGAAAGTTGTTCAGGACATTGTCGATCCGGGTGAGTCCGCCCGGGGTCTTTTCCCCCGACTTCCCCTTGTTGATGACCTCGCAGTTGGCCGCAGGACAGTTCAGTCGCGAGCCGAACGCCAACCTTCCGGGGTACCCGAGGTCAGGATCGTAATCGTCGTCGTAGTTGCCCAGGGTGATGCTGTCCCCAAAGCATAGATAGCGAAACTGAGCTTCGGCGTCAGTGGCACCCAGTGCCACGCTCACCACAAGGAGGGTCCAAACGAGCCACCGCCTCATGGCAGTTCCTGCCAAGCCGCGGCCCGATCCCTCTCCAGATCGAAGCTCCCATCGGCAGCCTGCCATCGCAGCAGGGCTCCCTTCCCCTCGTCGATGGCGACAAGGGGTCGGTCTTCGGTGTCTCCCTCAATGACCGCCCGGCGGGTCGCGATGCCCTGCCGATCAAAGGCCAGCACGGTCCAGGAGGCCGGCTCGACGGTCTTGTACAACAACTGGCCGCCGTCGTCCGTTTGGATCAGACTCGGATAGAGAGAGCCCTTCTCTCCGAACGACTTCGCTTCTGTCCATTTGTCGCCGAAGAAGCGAGACGTCTTCATTCGGTAGTCGTTACCGTCGTACCAGCTCCAGGCGAGCAACGCTCCCCCGTCGATCGCCGCGAGAGCCGGAGTGATGTCGGGGACGGCATTGTCCCCAGCTACTCCTGCCGGCTTTGTCCACTCTCCCTGGATTCGTCGACTCCAGACGACCTCGTCGTCCTCGCCGTCAAAGGCAGCCCAGACCACCAGCCAGCTGCCGTCGTCGAGGACGACTCCCTTGGGAGCCAGCTGACTACCGGGGCCCTGCGGAGAGACGAGCTCGGGGTCGGAAAACTCTCCATGGAGCCATTCGGCGGCCCAGATCTCGAGACCACGAAGCTCGTTTCCGGCTGCCCAGACGAGCCCTGCCAACGAATCGTCCTGGATCAGGAGAATCGGCTGTCCACTGAGCTTCGCACTGGAAACCTGGGGAACGGGCAGCGAGCTGATCGTGCCCTCGCTCTGCTCGAGAACCAGGAGCTCGGTACCCTCGGGAGTCGGCGAGTGACCAGCGGCCAGCCAGCCGGAGCCGGTCGGCTCCAGATCCTGAATCGAGGCGCCAGCTGGTATCTCGACCTCCTCTTCGATTCCGCCGAGCCGGCCGATTCGAAGAGTCTCCCGACCCTGCACGGCATAAAGCTCGCCACCCTCTCGCGTTGCCTGAAAGACCCCGGCGCCACTCGCAGAGGCGGCCAGGACGGCTACACCCAGCAGGGTGATGATCTTGTCTGAAGTCCTCATATCTACCTTCATCAATCAGCCAAGGGGGTGCTACGGAGGCAGGTCTCCAACGACCGGCCCGCGATCTTACTATGCCGGCGCTCTCTTCTCAAAACAACCGAAAGAGTCGCTCGATTCCGTCCCTACTCGAGAGCCTTCAAGGCCAGACGCCGCAATTCGGCCAGACCCTCGCTGGGATTGCCACGCAGGTGGATGCGCAGCGCCCGCCTGCCCCGCTCTTCCAGCACCACGAGATCACCGCCGGCCTGGGCTGCCTCCACGACTCCGAAGGTGTATTGCCGCCCTGGAATCGGGAGATCTTGCCGTTCATCGCCGGTAATCTGCAGAAAGACCCCACTGTTAGGCCCCCCTTTGTAAGCCTGCCCGGTGGAGTGTAGGAATCGAGGGCCGAAACCGAGACAGGTAGCCACCGAATAGCGGTCCCGAACAGCGTGCCGAATGGTCTGCAGCTCCCGCTCGTGGTCCTCGTTCATCTCGAGATAGGCCAGGAGTGCGAAGTAGTCACCAGGTCCCAGACGCTCGAAGTGAGCTCGAAGCCACTCGACTAGCGAATTTCCACCCGCCTGAGCTCGCAGCGCTTCTCGGTTTTGGTCATCCGCGTAGAGGATCAAGTCGCTCCGCTCGTCCCTGAGAAGGGGCTCTTCGACCGGGAGGGAGCCGGTCTGCTCGTAGGCATCGGTCAGCCGCTTGCTGGCGAGCTTGCTGGCTTCCACATCGGGCTGATTGAACGGATCGACACCCATGATCGACCCTGCCACTGCGGTGGCGAACTCCCAGCGAAAGAACTCGCCCGCAAGGTCGTAGCGATCAGCCAGCGAAATCTGCACGACCGGCTGACCGGCTTGGATCAATCTCTCGACTGCTTCGTCTTGGGCCAGGTCGGAAGCCTCATCCAACCGCAGGTAAGCGAACAGGCGATCCTCTCCATAGCTGTCCGCCGGGCCGAGCTCTTCCCGATCCACAGGGATCACGGCCTTGCCGTCCTTGCCGGTGGACTCGGCCACCAGCTGTTCCAGCCAGGCTCCCAGGTCGCGAATTCCAGGCGAGCAGACCAGCGTCAGCTTGTCGCGTCCGAGACGTTGGCTCTCACCGATGACTGCGCCCAGTAGCAGGCCGGGATTCTCTTTGCCCTCCCCCGTTTCGGCGCAAGCCCGAGTCATGGCTCCAGCGCGGGCGAGCAAACGCCCCTGATCGAGGCCCATCACCGCCGCGGGCACCATGCCGAAGTTCGACAAGGCAGAGAAACGGCCACCAATCTCCGGCACCCCGAAGAAGATCCTTCGAAAGCCCTCGGTCTCAGCGAAGGTCTGAAGGGCCGAGCCCGGATCGGTAATCGCGACGAAATGCTGGGCCGGGTCGTCCACCCCTGGCTGTTGGCGCATCTTTTCGAGAAAGTAGCTCAAGAAGACGTTCGGCTCGAGTGTGGTGCCGGACTTGCTAGAAACGATGAAGAGGGTCGTCTCGAGGTCCAGCGACTCCTCCAGAGTCAGGATCTGGCCAGGATCGGTAGAGTCGAGAATCTGCAGGCGAGGGTGGCCCTCCTGGGGCCCGAAACTCTGGCTCAACACCTCGGGGCAGAGACTCGATCCTCCCATGCCCAGAACCACGACATCAGTGAGCTCATCGTCCTGGATCTCTCGGGAAAACTCCAGTAGCGGCTCCACCTCTGCCCCCTGCTGGCCGACGATGTCGAGCCAACCGAGCCAGCTCGCCTCATTCCCGTTGGTCCATAGAGAGGCGTCTCGGGCCCAGATTTGACCTACCTTCCCCGTCAGCTGCCACTCGGCGACGCGAGCTCGCACCTCTGCGGACAGCCTTTCAGGAAGGGCAATCTTCATTTCCCGCATCGCAACTCCTCCTCTCGACATCGATCCACTCCAGGCAAGAGTCCACCGATCCAGTCTATGCGACTACTCAGAGGGATTTCTCCAGATGGTCCCCGGCCACGCCCCTAGCGAGCCAGCCAATCGGCATAGAGCTCGGGTCGGCGGTCTCGCAGAAAGAGCTTGCGGGCGTGGGACTCGACCACCGCCTCGAGGTCGAGGTCAGCGTAGAGAATCGCCTCTTCCATGGCCGGGGCGCGGGCGATGACGCACCCCGAAGGCGCGCAGAGGAACGACTCTCCCGCGAAGGTCAGGCACTCTTCCTTGCCGACGCGGTTGCAGAGCGCCGTAAAGTAGCCATTCTGAAAGGCGGCCACCCGCATCTCGGCCTCGTAAAGGCCTTCTGGCCACTCCCCTACTGCCCCGGCCTGGGGCACGATGACGACCTCTGCTCCATTCAGGGCCAGCGCTCGCATGTACTCCGGATAGTGCCTGTCGTAGCAGATGGCAACTCCGATCTTGCCGGCCCGAGTCGAATAGACCGGTGCTCCCCTGTCTCCTGCGGTGTAGTAGCCCTGCTCGTGGAAACACTCGTACTCGGTGATGTGAACCATGCGGGTGCTGCCCAGCAGCGTGCCGTCGGCGTCGATGACCGGCGAGGTGTCGAAAGTCTCCTCGCCATCCCGCTCGAACAGGTTCAGCACGACCACGACTTCGAGCTCGGCGGCGAGCCTCTGGAAGACCTCTGTCGTCGGCCCCGGAATCGGCTCGGCCAGTTCCTTCACCTCGCCACTGGCCGGCCGCTGTGGGTAGAACGGCTCGAAAGCCAGCTCGGCGAAGCCTATAACCTCGGCCCCCTCACCCGCCGCACGCCGGGCGGCCTCGAGGCCCCGTGTCAGGTTGTGCTGCTTGTCCTGCGAGGCTTCCTGCTGAATCAGTGCGATTTTCATGACTGCGGCAGTTTACCTTGAGATCCTGTTCCACCCGTGGCATTCTTCCGGCCTCGCGGAAAGACTCCGCGGATCGGAGAAAAGCCATGACGCGAAGGTCCACGATACCGCTGATCCACCTAGTTCTGGCGCTAGTCGCGGCTGCAAGCGGACGCACCGGCCTGTGACGCCGACAACCACCTTACGCTCGACAAGACGGCTTCGACCTTCGCCAAGTTCCGAGACAGCTCTTTGTGCGGCGGCTTAACTGATATCTTCGAAGATGGTTTCGAGTCGGGTGACACCACCAGCTGGACCTCGACGACCTCGAATTAGGGATCGGGCTGTCGGACCGACGACTCAGCGGCGCAGGACGCTCTTCGAAACCCAACGGCCATCGAGCGAAGAGGATCCAAGAATGAGATACATCGATTTGCCTGCCGTGGCAGTATCCATCGTCTGTCTTCTCCCCGCCACGGTCCAGGCCCAGGAGCGCGCCGGCGATCGCGTGTTCGACGTTGATCGGAATCCTGCACCTCACCTCCGATGGGCAACACTGGAAGTCGCAGAGGCTCAGCCCGATTCTGGGAAAAGCCGTTTCGACGAGCCCAGCGAGTCAGCCCCTCTGTTCCCGCCTCCAGGCATTTTCGCCGGAACCGGTGATTTCGGCGCTGCTGTCACCAATCCGGCAGTGACCGTTAGCGAGTATCTCGGCACCGCTCGAGAGGTGTTCAGTGGGATTCCGGTCTGGGGTGCGGCCTATTTCGAGTCGAATCGCACCGTGTGGTTCACCACCAGCTCTGCAGACGACACCGATGAAGACGGCTCGCAACTCATGGCATGGGAGGGTGGGGCCCCGGCATTCGAGTGTATCCTGACCACCGGCGGCGTACCCATCCGGGTGGACGGCCTGGCAGCCGATCCGGCAACCGGGACTCTCTTCATGGCCCATCAGTTCGGTGACACCGTGGGGCCCGCGGGGATCTACGCCGGCGTCACCTGCACCGACATTGCGCTGCTCGTTGACCTGACCGGCAGCGAGATCTCGGGCATTGCCTACGATCCGGTCTCTACGACTCTCTATGGAGTTGATGACGCTTCGGCACAGCTCGTCTCGATCGACACCACGACCGGAGTCCTGACGCCGATCGCGGCCTATCCTGGCGGAGTCACAGACATCGACGGACTGGCGTACGGCGAAGGCAGGTTCTACCTAGTACCAGATGATCCGACATCGGGAGGAATCCTCGTCTACGATCTCGGCACCGCAAGCTACCTGGATCCCCTGCCGGCACCCTGGATGAATCCCGACACCTTCTCAGGCGCGGCCTTCGTTCCGGGATCGATCTGGGGTGATGGCTTCGAGTCAGGCGACCTTTCGGCCTGGTCTAGTTCGAAACCCTAGAGCCGTTCGCGACTCGGGCAAGTCTCAGGCCGGGCTTCAAGCCCGGCCTTTTCTTGGTGCGAAGGACCGACTAAGGATCGATCTGAGCGATCGAGACGTCGGCCTTGAGCTGCCAGCCTTTGTCGTTTTTGTCGTTGCTTTTCTTCTTCAGCGAGTTCTTGGCGTTGAAGTCGATGAGGACTTCCGTGTGCTCGTCGACTTCGAAGGGCCCGCCATTGATTTTGAACTTCTCGCTCGGGATCTGGAGGGGCGAGCGATCTGTGACGCAGTTTTCAGGCGAGATGTCGTCGAGATCTGGGTTGATCTTCTCGACCACGTAGCTGTTGGTCTCGTCTAAGAGCATCTCGATGAACTGGTACAGACCTTGATCCACATCAAAGTCACCGAGAAGCACCACCTGACCATCCTGCAGCAGCATGAGGTCGTATTCGCCGATCCCGTTGACCGCACCCAAAATCTGTGCCGGCGAGCCGTCCTTCTTGACCCGAAGATCCTCGATGAACACAACGAGCTCGCAGATCTCGTCGGTCGGAGCGTCGGTCATGCTGATCTGAAGCGAGCCGCCAGTGACACCGGTGTCTGTCGTGCCACTCGAATCGTCCGAGCTGTCCGAGCTGCCTGAATCGTCGGTGCCACCACCCGATGTGGTTGCGTCCGCCACCGGCTCCGTAGGAGTGCTCGAATCGCTGCATGCGGTAAACACCAGAGCCCCGACAGCAGCTACCAGAAGAAGAATGCAGAGTATCCCGAGATGGTGAGTGTCGAGCGGTTTCTTCATGAGTTCCTCCTGGCGACGATCCGGGCCCAGCACGAGCCCAGGTTTGTCTGCTGCTTCCCACATCTCGATTCGTGGCGTTCGTCACCGCGGTCAAGCAGCAGAAGCATCGGCTACAGAATCAGAATGCCGGAAAGCGTCAACGCCTGCTGTGGCATCGGTCACAGTCGGCCTTGGCTCGGGTGCCACTTCCCGCGGTCCATGGCAGATGTGTTCGAGAGGTAGACTGTGAAAAGTCATGATCAGTGCCCCTGGGATGGCGGAGCGAGCGCAGCAGCGCCTCCGGTCCGCAGCTTTGCTGATCGCTGTCGTCTCGACAGGCGGTTACACCACAGGAGCGTGCGCTGATGCCGGTCTGTTCGGCTCCTCCGAACCTCTCGAGATCAGAATCGAAGCACCCTGGAGGCAATTGACCCGACGCATGGAGGGTGGAAGGTCGGCGGCGGGCAAGCTGATCTATGGGACACCGAGCAGTGAGGAATCCAGCTTGGAGGTGAGCATCTCGACCAGGGGTACATCCCGCCTGGAGGTTTGCGACTTCCCACTCCTTACCCTCGAGATGCGGGCCGAGGAGGTCGTCGATTCGCCGTTTGCGGGTCAACGGGTCGTCCACCTGACAACGCAGTGCCGGCGGGAACCAAGCTTCCGAGACAATCTGGTTCTGGAGTACCTTTCGTACCAGGCTTACCGACTGCTGGGTGAGCCAGGCCTTGGTGTGCGAATGGCGCTCGTCGACTATCTCGACACCGAAGGCAAACGATCTGCCGAGTCAGCGCTCGCGTTCTTCCTCGAAGACCTGGACCTGGCTGCGGCGAGACTCGGTGGCGTCCGGCTCGAGCCCGAGACAGTCCCGGTCGACGCATGGGCGCCCGAGACTCTGGCGCTGCTCGGGCTCTTCCAGTTCATGCTCGGCAACACGGATTGGTCGGCCCATCGTGGACCACCAGGCGAGCCCTGTTGCCACAACCTCGCGGTTTTCGGCCCGACAGCGGCCGAACCCGACCTGACCCCAGTCCCCTTCGACCTGGACAGCACCGGCCTGGTCGACCCGCCTTACGCCGCGCCGGTCGAGAGCCTTCCCATCGACTCGGTTCGACAGCGGCTCTACCGCGGCTTCTGCGCTTCGAACTCTCTTCTGCCCGCAGCAGTCGCGCGAATCCAGGCCACGCGAGCCGACCTTGTGGCTTTGTTCGAGAATGACCCTTTCTTGGACTCGAGCTCGAAGAAGCGCGCTCGGAAGTATCTCGACAGCTACTTCGACGTCCTCGATGACCCCAAGAAACTGAACAAGCGAGTCCTGGGCTACTGCCGGTAGATTTCGATCGAAGCTCGACTGAGGACCTGCGAGCTCGAAGCATCGATCGGTGCAATAAGATATCTCGAATCCTGACGGAGGTCGGATCGACGCACGGATGCAACGCACCTAACGACTTCGCGGGCTACCCGGACTGAGAACTCATTGACTACAGCACGCGCAGCGATCCTCTTCTCGATTGCGGCCCTTCTCTGCGGAGGGCTGGGAGTACTGCTATTGACAGATCAGCCGGGGCTGCGCGCTGAGTACTATTCGTTGACGCCAAACTGGGAAGGCCCGCCGGTCTATGTGGGCATCGGTCAACCCCAGGTCCTGGGGCCGGAGGACCTCCGGCCACTGGTGTCGACGAAGATCTTCAGCCTTCGGTGGCGGGGTTGGCTGGTGGTGGACACCAGCGGCCAGTACCAGTTCCAGCTCAGGGCCGACGAGGGCGGTTACTTGATTCTGGACGGCGAGAGAATGGCGCAGAAGAAGAGCCGGGTAGTTCTCGAGCGGGGGGTTCATAGCATCGAGATCGGCTTCTACCAGACCAAGGGCCACAGTCGACTGCGGACACGATGGATTCCACCAGGCGGTGATCTCGCGGCCTTGCCCGTCGAACAACTCCACGCCCGAAGACCGGTCCAGTTGGACCAACTACTGCGCAACGTCTTGGCGTCGGTGGCACGGCCCTACCGCCAACTGCTGGGCGCTCTGGCAGTGCTGGCCGCATACCTTTTGCTCGGCCTCGGTTTGCGCTCGGCGGGACCAGACCGAAGTGAGCGGGCCAGCGCCGTTTGGGTACCTAGCGGGAGCAACCGCACGATCCTCTACGTCGGCTTCCTTGCTTCTCTGTTCGTGCTGTGCTGGATCTGGACGTCCCGGTTCACTGCGCCCTTGCTGGGTGGCGACGATGTGCGCTACGTCTACAAGGCTCTGTTCCCCGCCAAGGGAGAGTGGTTCTTCTTCCGCTACGTGCACGTCTATCTGCTGAAGGCCTTCATCTGGCTGCGAGATGGCGATGGATTTCTCGGCTCCCGCACCTACTGGTCGTTCATGTTCTCCGTCACGGTGACCGCGCTCGCGGTGGGCTGCCGCGCGCTCGGACCCCGCTTTCAACTACGAACCGTTGCCGTGACTCTCTTTGTTCTGATCAGCCAGAGCGCCGTGCTGGGCCTGGCCGGCGGCGCCTTCGCCGACTACACCACCATGATGTTCGTCACACTGGCAGTGGTGGTCTACCTGCAGGCGCTTCGGGGCGAGCCAAGTCGAGGGCGAGTTCTGTGGCACGAGCTGTTGATCGGAGCACTGACCGTCGCAGCCATCAAGTCCAAAGAGACCGGGATCATCCTCGCGTGGCTGCCGTTGTTGTTCCTGTGGTCCGAGGGCCGAATCGACCTGCGGGGTTTTGCTCGCAAGATGACCTACTGGACTGTAGGGGCGGCCGCCGCACTGTTGGTGCTGATGTCTCTCGATGCCTGGTTCCTCGGCGACTTCTGGTACAGCGTGACACTCGACCCCGGCTCCGTCAGTCGAATCCACTTTCGTCGCGAAACCGGGCTCGTGGCCAGTGCCTCGCGCTGGACCCGCGTCGTGTGGGCACCCGGCGCCTCCCCACCCCTTCAGGCGATGCGCTGTTTGTGGCTGCTGGCACTGGCGGCACCGATCGTGGCCGCGCTGCGTCGCAAGAGGATCGAGCTGCGCCTCCTCTTCCTGATGCCGCTCGCCTACCTCCTACTGCTGATCGCGGTCTATGCCTGGGCACCTCATACCTTTTCGAAGCGACACATCTATCCGATCCTGCCGATGTGCAGTCTCGCGGTCGGAGCCTTGTTCTATTGGCTCGGTCTGGAGGAACGATCTTGGCGGCAGCTGATCAAGCCGCGGGTGGTCGTGCCGTTCGTTGTCGGCTCCGCAGTCCTGATTCTCCTGATCAATCCGACCCGGACTGAGGCTTTGATTCCGAGCTCTGCCCTGGGGGTCGGAAGGATCTGGGTCAGCTGGCTGGTGCTGGCGGCGACGATGGTGCTGCTTCTCGCCCGTCGTGCCCGACCAGCTTGGATGATCATCCTCCTGCTGGTCTTCTTCGGACCCGGCTTCGTGCGGGTGCAGCAGAGCCTGGCTCACCGGATTCTGTTGCAGCGTGGCGACCTGATTCTCTATCCCTGGGTGGCTTTTCAAGGGGAGATCGAGGATGCCCGGCCGAAGGCCTTGGCGGTCTCACCCGAAATCTGGAATGCCTACCGCATGGCCGGAAAGAGGGCGACGCGGCAGACCATTGCGCGGATCTTCTTTCGTCGGCAGCATCTCAAAACTCCGCAAGTCAACAATGTCGGGCCGGATGTGAGCTACGCGATCGCAGGACAGAGAGCCCTTCGAGCCTGGCGCCGGAAGATCCCTGACATCGAGGCCACCGCCGTCTTCGACCCCTCCGGCCGTCTGGCGCTCGTGCGGCCCAGCGATGCCCTCGAATTCGGGGACAGGCACCTATTTCCCCAAAAGCGGCAGCGGAAATAGGTGCCTGTCCCCGAATTCCTGGACCACCTCCAGTAGTGGTGCAACGATGAAGTACTCCGTTCTGGCACATCTTCTCCTGTTCTGCGCGGGAGCAACAGTCGCTCAGGAGGCGGAGGATCGCGCCGTCAACTGGGGTGCCGGTGTCGGCCGCACACCTCCTCCCTTCTCGGCCTTTTCGATTACCACCGACAAGAGGCCTCGCGTCATGTTTCGCAGACAGGTCTTCGACACGGACCTCGAGGCGCGTAACGACTCGTCAGTGCCGTGGGAACCAGGTCATGGAGTCAGCCTCTCCTACCGGTGGCTGTCCCAGGATGGTGAAGCGATCCCCGGCCTCGAGAGGAACTTCGAGATCGGAGATTCGGTCGCTCCTGGTGGCACCATCGAGCTCCAAGTCCAGGTCGAGCCGCCCGAAAAAGCAGGGCTCTATCGCCTGCAATGGGACATGAGGCATGCGGATCTGGGGTGGTTTTCGCAGTGGAACGAAGGCCCCGCACCGGCGTCGGCCGTTCTGGTGCTTCCGCCTCGAGGACATGTCCTTGCCGCGATCATCCCCATGTTCACAGCGCTCCTCGGGCTCGCCTCGATCTGGATCGTGGCTCGTCGTGAAAGCTCTGGAGGGCTCGTGGACAGTGTGGCTTTCGCGGATCTGGCGTGGTGCTTCTTCTCCCTGATCTCCAAGCCCTATCTGTTGTTTGAAGAACTCTCGATCTCTCATTTCCCGGTGGCGGGCTGGCTGAGCATAGGTCACGTCGCCATCGTGTTTCTGACTCTTCTGTTCTTGCCCCAGAGGATTCGCCCCGTCCTCACTTGGATGGTTGTCGGTTTGGGTAGCCTCTCCATCTGGGCAGACCTTCTTCATTACCGGTTCTTTGGCGACATCATTTCGACGCCGGCTCTTCTGGCTATAGGGCAGGCTGGCGAGCTCGGCGAAGTCGTGACCGAGCTGGCTGAGAGCAGAGACTGGGCGTTGTTCCTGGATTTGCTGGTGGCCATACCTCTGGTGATGATCCTGGTCAAGAAAGCGCCTCCAAGCCCTACACGGTTGCGCAGAATCCGCCAACTGGCCTTGGTACTTCTGGCAGGCGTGGTCGTAACGAGCGCCTCGGTCGCCTGGAGGGAGTCTCATCCCGGCTTCGACACCATCAGTGGCCCGGAACTGAAAACCGTAGAGTCGGTTGGCAAGTCCGGTCTCTATGGATTCCGGTTACAGGACATGCTCTACCAAACACAACGACACCTGTTCCGCCGCTCCATTGTCGAAAAGGAGCTGGCCGATACTTTGGAATGGTTCGAGGAACGGGCGACAGGGTACGCTCCGGGTTCTTCGTTTGGTGTGGCCAGAGGTATGAATCTTCTCCTAATCCAGGTGGAAGCGATGCAGCAGTTTGTGCTGGACTTCACGATCGATGGTCAGGAGATCACACCGAACCTGAATCGGCTCAAGGGGTCGGCTGTGGCCTTCACAGCAGTCCAGGACCAGACCGGCAAGGGTCGATCCTCGGCGGGTGAGTTCGTGGCCCTGACCTCGATCATCCCTGTCGCTGATTCCGTGGCGTTTCAGTATCCGGGCAACGAGTATGTGACGCCAGCGACTGTGTTGCGGCAGCATGGATACTCCACGCTAGCCTCCGTTCCCTACCGTCGATCCTTCTGGAATCGACATCTCACCCATCCCGCTTACGGATTCGCCGATGGGCTGTATGCGGAGGATTTCGAGCTCGGCGAGAGGGTGGGTTGGGGTCTGAACGATCGCGAGTTCTTCCGGCAGATGGTGCCGCACATCAAGCAGATGCCACGTCCATTCGTGGTCTGGTTGACCACTTTGTCGTTGCACTATCCGTACTCGAACTTCCCCAACTCACTGAAGTCGCTTTCAATGGGTGATCTAGAAGGCACAGCTCTAGGCAACTACCTCCATGGCATGAATCTCTTTGATCGTGCCTTTGGCGAACTGATCGAGAGCTTGCTGGCAGCAGATCTGTTGGAGCAGACAGTGATCGCGCTGTGGGGGGATCACGACTCCCGTCTGGTGAGCAGGGATCAGACCGCCCAAGGCATCCAACTGTCTGAATCGTGGCCCGAGTGGTACCTCTTCGACCGGGTTCCGTTCATGATCTGGGTGCCGGGAGAGGAGGGACCGCGAGGAACCGACACCGTCCCAGCGGGTCAGATTGATTTCGCACCTACTCTCCTGTCGCTGATGGGTATCGATCCGTCCGGCTATCCATTCCTCGGTCGCGATCTATTGAGCGAGCCGATTGACCGACCCGTCGTTCATCCTGGCGGCAGTTGGATCGACGGTCGTCATCTGTGGGTGAGAGGTGGAAAACGGACTGCAGGCTGCTGGGACCTCGATACGCGTAAGAGAGTCTCGAGCCAGTTCTGTCAGCCTGGTATCCAAGAGGCGACGAGCCAACTGGAGATCTCCGACCGGTTGCTGCTCAACGACCTCCAGGGGCGCATCTCGAAGCTGCTCCAAGCCCCACGCTAGTCCTTGACTAACGTTCGAGCTCCTGCTGGAGTGGCTCCGCCCTCCAGAGCTTGAACCGGACTCAGAATTCGGGGACAGGCACCTATTTCCGTCGCCGCTTTCGGGGAAATCGGTGCCTGTCCCCGAATTCTGTTGTGGTTACTTGGAGGCGACGGTCGGAATCTAACCGACGAATGAGGGTTTTGCAGGCGGTTCTGGCCCTTTCTCGTAACTTCCTTGCTTGCAGCACTTAGCTCCGTAACCGCTTCTGTTCTCAGCAGCTTGGCCGCACTCAACTCTCTCGCTGAGTGACACTCATTGACGCTCGTTTTCAGGCGTTATCTGACACCAGGTGCGCCGAGAATGCGCCACGGATTCAGGGTGGCTGAGGGTATTCCGCACTCCCATCCATTCTGCGACTCTTCTTTCTTTCTTTTGATGCCTCTCTCTATATACGGAAGAAACGAATTGACCGGCGTTGCAGCCAGCTGTGCGTGCAACGGTGCAAAGGGAGTAAAGGCCGGGCACGAGGCCCGGCCCGTATTCCCCTAGTCCCCAATCTTCACCTCGTTGTCGACGCCAAAATCGAAGACCCGGTCGCCTTCGTACACCTTCACCACGTTGCCGTAGGTCTCTGGGGCACAGGCGAAATCATCGGAGTCGATTCCTGCTCCACATCCATCAGGGATCAGGTTGTCCTCGTCGAGACCGAGATAGACCTCGGCTAAGCCGACCCCGGAGAAATCGTTGAACTTGACCTCGAAGCCGTTCGCACCGAGGTCGAGCAGGACCCCAAGGAGACCACCGCTGATCTGATTGTCCTTGATCTGGGCGCCCGTGATCGTGGTCGGCCCTTCGGCGATGATCCCGAACAGCGCACCGTCGATGACGTTCTCTTTGACGCTTCCGAGCCGGATTGGTCCGTCGTCAGAAAAATAGAGGGCTCGATTGTCCCAGAAGGCGATCCCCACGAAGCCACCCTCGACCAGGTTCTCTTTCACCGACAGCCTTTCGACGCCATCGATGTAAAAGGCAGCAAAGAAATCTCCGCGGACATGGTTTCCCTGAATCATGCCGTGGTCCGGCCGCACACCGTCGAACATGGTTCCGTCGGCCAGGCAGCCCAGAGCGCCGCCGGCCACGAGAATCCCGACGTCTCCGCCGATGAGCTCGACGTCGTTACCCTTGACGATGAAGTGCTCTGCGGGCCCGTTGAAGATCTGAATGAAGCGGCGACTGTTGTGGACCGTGTTGTCGAGGACCTTAAGGTTCTCGAGCCCTGCGCCTGGGAATTGAGGACATCCCGGCTGGGTTGCGTCGAACGTCCAGGGGAAAGCGAGGGCCCGGTCGAAGTCCTCGAAGCGCAGCCCCTGGATCGTCAGCCCCTCGATCAACGAATTCGCCCGCTGGGTGAAGCCATTGTTGCCGCTGAAGAACGAGGTGTAGATACTGCCATCGCCCCGGAGCACGGGGGGATCGCTGGGGTCTGCGGCCTCGATGGTGAGCCGCTTGTCGAGGTAGACCCACCCCGGAGAGCCGAAGTCGTAGACCCCGCCAAGGCAGGAGATGGTGTCTCCAGGATTGGCGGCGTCGATCAGGGCCTGGAAGCCTGCTCTGTCCACTGGGCCGGTGACGATAGTGTCCGCTGCTATCGCCCCAGAGGGCATCAGGCCCAGGGCAATCCCCAGAGCCGCAGTCATGAGCAGTCGCTTCATCGCTCACCTCTCTTTCTCTGAGTTGGGGATGAATTTCCCCTACCCCTCGGCAGCCCGGCGATCTTCTTCTTGGAGGAAGACCCGTAGCTTTGTGTGCTCAGCCTTTCGACTGGCTTACCCTTGTCGAGGTGGCTAAAACGCTACTCCTCGGCGGAGCACATGTCCAGAAACCGGGTAAGGAAACCCTAGAACTGGCTAGCTAGCCTGGAGCAGTAAGGTCCTGAAACGGGGCTTTTTTTTGACCCCGGAAAGCCCCCCTGGTGAGCCGCACAGGAAGAGATCTTTCGGGCTAGGTCCTCGTCGGCCTTTGCTAGGGTGTTTCGGGGCGTCTAAACAGCCATTCCCGGAGTGGGTGTCAGGGGCGAGGGGGAGGTGCCTTATGCACCTGGACTTGTTCCAGCCCCCACAGGGTCCCAGGAGGATGGGGGCCTACCCCTCCTGCCCGTACTTCTCCAGCAGCGCCTGGAAGCGAGGGTGGTCGCGAAGGGGATCCCAGCGAGGTTCGCTCCTCAGTAGAGGCACCGATAGAGAACAGGGGATCGAGAGAAGATAATCGAGTCGATCCACCGCAAGACTCGTTTCACCCACCCAGGAATAGATCTCTGCGAGGTGCATGACTTGAATGCACCCGATATAGGCGTCCTTCGCGACCGGCTGCAACTCCACCGCCTTCCTACCTGCTTGGATGGCCTCGGCCTTTCTACCCAAACCGGCGTAGGTCAAACCGAGAGCGCTGTGAAGCCGGAAGTCATCGGGTCGCTTCTCAAGCTGCGCCTCGATCTCAACTCGCGCGGCTTCGAAGGCTGCCATAGTCGAGTCGCTGTCACCCAAGAAACGGAGGACCTGGCCTTGAAGCAGATGGACTGGGGAGGAGGAGGACTGGGATTGATACCCATTAATGGGAGCGGCTTCCAGCAGGTCTAGAGCTGCAGC
>Ga0316187_10001732_pt1 | contig 19079 bp, 16 predicted proteins | sample CroRivburrow1_MG_FD_204927 | JGI IMG/M metagenome (GOLD analysis project Ga0316187, IMG submission 204927) | Coastal sediment microbial communities from Maine, United States - Cross River worm burrow 1 | ecosystem: Environmental > Aquatic > Marine > Coastal > Sediment | place: USA: Maine...
ACAACTGCTCCTTGGGAAGATAACCCGGTTCGCCACACTCAATACGGACAATCCGTGCCTTCTTCGAAAGCATCTCGATGGGCTTGGCGTAGTCGCTGCTGAGTTGCGGATCAGACACCTTTCGGGTCAGCAGATCAACCCGCTCTACTTCAGGTCGCTCACCGAGTGCGATGGCAAGTTCAACCACATATTTCGTCTGCCCGCCCGTATCTGCATCCCGTCCAAGTTCAAGATCCTCTCCCCGAATCAACCCGTGTGGGCTAATCAGTACAATGTAGAGATTAGTGAGTGAACCGTTCATCATCTGCCTCCCCGTTGAAAATCATAGCATCCTCCACACTCCTCCGAGCTTCTAGCTAAGTATAGCAGCAAAGCATTAAATACTCTCTTCATCCATCCGGTTTCGCTCAGCGGTGCCGCTGGAAGCAATCATGGACAATGGGGTTGGCAGCGTTGATATCAGGCGTAGTATCAGGCAAGGATAGATTGATCGTCAGCGGAGGCCATTATCAGAAAACCGGAGAGCTACCGTGAACAGGCCCTGAAACTGTTTCCGTGGGTGTGCGGCCATTGCGGCCGGGATTTCGAAGGCAAACAGCTGCGCGAGCTGACAGTGCATCACAAGGACCACAACCACGACAACAACCCGCCCGATGGCAGCAACTGGGAGCTGCTCTGCATCTACTGCCATGATCATGAGCACTCCAAACATCAGACGGTGCACACCAGCCACGAGCGTGAAGAGCACCACTCCACCTATAACCCCTTTGCCGGCCTGGACAAACTGCTCAAGCCCGACGATGAGACATGAATCACGCCTTAAAAAGCGCGTGACCAGGGCCAGATAGCCGGTGCCGGATCTGCCTGCTATTTTCACTTGTATCGGCAGCTCAACAGGCGCAGACTGAGTTTCGACAAACAGCTCGTTGTACTGGCGTTGCGGTCTGTAATTCTGAGCCGATACGCACTGAACGGGAGCTTTGATTTCCGGTTGTGTGAATCCCTTAACCTGGGATACCTGATACCGGAAAAACGGCGCCCACCTTGGCTTTAAGGGTTCAGTTCGTTACAGGCCTCAACGCCAGTGCAGTGAGAGACAATTTAGCAACAAGCTGGAAAAAGGTCTGCCAACCTCCCCTCCCCCTTCCCCGGCAGGCCTTTTTCTTTTTCCCCGAACCAACCGGAACCTCTCCTGCCTGCAGCAATCAGAAACGCCCGCCGATGAGCGGGCGTCTGGAACAACGTCATGAAATACCGGTAGAGATTAAATATTCTGCTATAACAGAGGGTATGACGAAACATCATCTTCCGCCACCAACGCTTGGCCTCAGCCGGGAGGCGCTGCTGGATTCGCTCGACGCTAGTGAAAAGGGTTTGAGCAGTGAACAGGCCGCTGCATGTCAGCGGCGATATGGTAAAAACCGGATCGTTTTCCACCGACCACATTCGCAGCTGCTGATGCTGCTCAAGGAGTTTGCGGCACTCTTTCCGATCCTGTTGCTCGTTGCCGCCCTGCTCGCCTTTTTCGCGCAGACACTGAGTCCCGGAGAGGGTTATGATCTGATCGGTATAGCGCTCGTGGTCGTCGTTGTACTGAACGCACTGGTCTCGTTCTACCAGAACCACAAAGTCGAGAAGCTGATGGTCTCCTTTCTCGACTACATCCCCAAGCAGGTGGCGCTTCTGCGCGATGGAGGGAAGGTCGTGGTGGATGCCGATGAGGTGGTTCCGGGAGACATCCTGTTGCTTCAGGAGGGCGACAAAATCCCTGCTGACGGGGTGATCCTTAAGGTGAATGAACTGCTGGTGGATGAGTCGATCCTTACCGGCGAATCGGAACCGCTCAGCAAGTCTGCACTCCGTGATCTGGTCGATGAATCCTGCCAGGCACGCTCGGGTTCGACGATCCTCAAAGGCAGTGCACTGGTGCTGGTCACAGTGACCGGTCGCTCAACAGGTATCGGCAGCATCTCCGAGCTATCTCAGGCGGTGGAGCACGACATGACACCGATGCAGCAGGAGATCCAGAATTTTGTCCAGAAGATCACCTGGCTTGCGCTGGGGATCGGCTTTGCGTTTTTCATCATTGGTTTTTTTATCGGCAACCCCTTCTGGACCAACCTTGTCTTCGCCATCGGCATTATTGTTGCCAACGTGCCTGAAGGGCTGCTGCCCACCGTCACTCTCGCCCTGACCCAATCATCACTGCGCATGGGCAGGCACAATGCCGTGGTGAAAAACATCCTCTCGGTGGAGACGCTCGGCAGCACGACAGTGATCTGTACAGACAAAACCGGAACCCTGACCCGCAACAAGCTGCACGTGGAGACCACCTACCTCGATTTTACCGAGGTGGACACGGATGACGAAGCCGCATTCAACAGCAACCGTGCAGGACGCACTTTTCTCGAGGTCATGGCACTCTGCAACGATGTGATTTCGGTGAATCAGAACAATCATGGCCATGAAAAATTCAAGGGTGACCCGACCGAAATTGCCATGGCCAACTTTGTTGAAAAACGGTTTGGATACGATGCACTGCAGAGTCAGTTTGAGCTCAGGCACAACCGCCCGTTTGACTCAGAGAGCAAATACATGACCGCCACCCATGCCACGCAGGGCGGCACCCTGTTCATGACCGTCAAAGGGGGGCCGAATGTGATTCTCTCCCGCTGCACCCAGGTGCACAGCGAAGGGCTGGTCCGGGATCTGCGCGATGACGAGCGTGATTATCTGGATCTCCAGGCCAACCGTTATGCAGAGCAGGGACTGCGTGTGCTGGCACTGGCTTACCGGGTGGTCGGGCAGCCGGAGGAGGTGCCGGAAGGCCTGGTGTTTGTTGGCTTCGTGGCGATGATTGATCCGCCCCGCCGTGAGGTTCCCGCAGCGGTTGCCGCCTGCAAAAGTGCAGGCATTCGGATTATTGTGATGAGCGGCGACAAGGCGGAAACCGTCAGCTACATTGCCCAGAAACTGGGTATCGTCAGCACGCCACGCGTGATAGAGGGTGAAGAGCTGGCAGGCATGAGCCGGGAGCTGTTAACTGCGGCCCTGAAAAATGATGAGGTGCTGTTTGCCCGTATCGCTCCGGAACAGAAGCTCGACATTGTCGACACCCTGAAGGCGATGGGCGAGGTGGTTGCGGTGACAGGTGATGGTGTCAACGATGCCCCTGCGCTCAAACGTGCCGACATCGGCATCTCCATGGGACTGCGTGGCACCGATGTGGCCAAGGAGGCATCCGACATCATCCTGCTGGATGACAACTTCGCCACCATCATCAAGGCGATCAAAGAGGGGCGTGTGGTCTATGACAATATCAAGAAGTTCATCACCTACATCCTGACCAGCAATATTCCTGAGATCATCCCCTTTATCGCTTACATACTGCTGCCGATCCCGTTGCCCATTACGGTGATTCAGATTCTCGCCATTGACCTGATTACCGACATGATCCCCGCCATCGGTCTCGGCAACGAGCCGCCGGAAGCCGATACTATGCAGCGGCCACCACGTCGCAGGGATGAGCATCTGGTCAGTTTCCGCACCTTTGTTCGCAGCTATGCCATCGTCGGCCCTGCCGAGGCAGCTCTTGCATTCGCCGCCTTTTTCGTTGTGCTCTTCGATGGAGGCTGGAGCTGGGGTGCAACCATTACAGGCGACACTTCACTCTACCTGCAGGCATCGGGCGCCTTTCTGACCACTATCATTTTCTGCCAGATCGGTAACGTGATGGCCTGCCGCACCAATCGTCAGAGTGCCCTCCCCTACCTGTTTCGCCTCAATCGCTGGATCGCCGTAGGTGTGGCAGTTGAGGTCTGTTTTATTCTCCTGATCACCTACCTGCCAATACTGAATCCAATCTTTAACACGGCACCTTTCTCACCCCTCGCATGGGCCATCGTTGTGATCTCACCACTGGTGATCCTGATGATTGAAGAGCTTAGAAAAGTACTGGTACGTAGAGGTGTGAGCTGGCTGACCGTTTAAAGCCGGCAGATCACCATATCTTTGGAAGCAGGCGGTAGCGGACACGCCTGGTGTAGGCCGTGTAGCCATCGAGCCCGGTATGCAGCGTCTCCTCCTCGGCGAAGATGCGGAACACCAGCAGCAGCGACATCGCCGCAGCCAGCGGCAGCGCCCAGAGTGCGCCGAGCCAGACAGGAAGCGCGAAGGTAAAGGCAATGACGCCCGTATACATCGGGTGGCGTACATGGGCATAAGGTCCGGTGTCGATCACCCTGTGGCCGCGTTCCTGCTGCACCTCGATCATCGGTGAGGCAAAACTGTTCTCCTGCATCACCCGGAAGATCAGCCAGAGCGACCATGCGAGCAGGATAAGTGCCCCGATCTGATAAGGGAACTGCACGCTCGACCAGCCGTAACGCACTGCATCAAGACCACAGACAATCAGGTAGAGCAGAAACAGGACGATGAGCAGCCAGAAATAGCGGCTATCCCAGCCTCCGGCTATCGGGCTGCTCAGCTCCATCCGTTTTTTCAGCAGTTCGGGATCGTGCAACTTCAACCACACCGTCATAAAGATGCCATAGCCGACATGCAGGATGATATAGATCCACGCCTCCGGCCAGAGCAGGGTGCCGGCCGAGCCGAACAGTGCCACCCCGAACAGGGTGAAGGAGAGACCGAACCTGGCTGCAATGCGGGCATTCGATATTTCTGGGCTCATGAATCAAGTATAGACACATTTATTCTTTGTGAAGGGTGCAGGGCCAGAGTGCTTTCCGCCCTGATGATTTCCCCAACCGGCTTTCGTGATCTAGACTCAGGGGGAGTTTCAACCCCAACCGGCTGTATCAAAAGAGGATCTGACATGAGCGATAAAAACACCACCCAGAGTATGGCGCTGTTCTGCGATTTCGAAAACGTGGCGCTCGGCGTACGTGACGCCAAGTTTGCTGCCTTCGATATCAAGAAGGTGCTGGAGCGATTGCTGCTCAAGGGTAACATCGTGGTCAAGAAGGCCTACTGCGACTGGGAGCGCTACAAGGAGTTCAAAGCGCCAATGCATGAAGCAGCCTTTGAACTGATCGAAATCCCACACGTGCGTCAATCCGGCAAAAACTCAGCCGATATCCGCATGGTCGTCGATGCACTGGATCTCTGCTACACGAAGGCACATGTTGATACCTTCGTCATTATCAGCGGCGATTCCGATTTCTCGCCACTGGTCTCCAAACTCAGAGAGAACAACAAAATGGTGATCGGTGTGGGCGTAAAGAACTCCACCTCCGACCTGCTCACCGCCAACTGCGATGAGTTCATCTACTACGATGATCTGGTGCGCGAATCCGAAAAGCAGAGCAAGACCAAACCAAAGCGTGCAGCCGCCAAGCCGAAGGCCGGAAGCAAAGCCAGGGCCAAGGATGCACCTAACGACCTCCAGGATATCGAAGCTGTACTGAAGCAGGAGGGTATCGACCTGGTGCTGGCCACCATTGAGGATCTGTTCAAAGAGCGCGGCGAAGAGGAGAAGGTGTGGGGCTCAATGGTCAAACAGACACTCAAGCGCCGTAAACCCGGCTTCTCCGAGGGCTATCACGGTTTCCGGACCTTTGGCCAGCTACTGGAGGAGGCGCAGGCGCGCAAACTGCTCAAGCTGGAGCTGGACGAAAAATCCGGCGGCTACATCATCAAGAGCCTCTCACCCGAGGAGTAACTGTCGAAAGCCGACGGTCAGTTCACCCTGGGTGATCTCCACAACTGACTTTCGTCATGGTCATCCCCTTCAGTAAATGCAGGTGAATAGAAGTGAATATAAAGCGCAATCCCCATTCAACATCTGACAGCATGTCAGGCAACGCCGCATGGATCGGTTTCGCACTGCTGTCGGCAGCCAGCTTTGCCGCCATGGCAGCCTGTGTCCGTATGGTCAGCGCCGACCTGCCGCAGACAGAGGTGGTGTTTTTCCGCAATTTCATTGCCCTGCTCATTCTTCTGCCGCTACTGCTGCGCAACCGTGTCTCATTGAGAACAGGCCGCTTCCATCTACACCTGTTACGCGCGATCTCCGGGCTGGCGGCGATGTATCTCTATTTTTATGCCCTTAACAACCTGCATCTTACCGATGCGCTGCTGCTCAACTACACCTCGCCGATCTTCATTGCGCTGTTTGCAGTGCTGTGGCTGAAGGAAGCGTGGACAATCAGCCGTCGCTGGGCACTGGGCCTGAGCCTTGTCGGCCTTGGCTTTCTGTTTAACCCCTCCGCCGATCTGTTCTCCCTTCCCGGCCTACTGGGACTGGCATCGGGGGCACTGGCAGGCCTGGCACTGACCACGGTCAAACAGCTTTCCAACAGCGATGACCCGGTCAGCATCGTCGTCTGGTTTGCGCTGATCTCATCGGCTCTGTCGGCGATCCCTCTGCTTTGGTCCTTCTCGTGGCCACAAGGCATGGTGTGGATCTGGCTGCTTGCCGTCGGCCTCTCCGGAAGCCTCGGGCAACTGGGCCTGACATGGGCATACCGGCATGCCCCGGTCACGCAGGTATCACCATTCGGTTACACCAGCCTCATCTTTGCCGCCCTGATCGGATTTTTTGTATGGAACGAACTGCCCGACATCATGGGGCTTGCCGGCATGCTATGCGTCGCTACCGCCGGAATTATCGTTGCTCGTGAACGCGCCACTCCGGCACCGCAACCACCAGGCGGCGTGCCGATTATCCCCACGGATGGGCTCAATAAACCCTGATCGATTCGCATCGTAAGAACACAGAACCGTCTACCACTCCCGGGCCCCGGCCGGACTCTGATAGTACTTAACAGAACATGGTTGAACACTGGTATGATTTCTTCATAGTTCCCGCTCATCAAACGACAAAAGGTCACCACACTATGAAACGCACTGCTGCAGCATCAACCCAATCAAAACAGGCCTCCGGTCTGGTCTCATCGCTTCAGCAACGCTTTGTGCAGGGGCTGGAGAGGCTGGCCCGGCTGCATGGCACCTGGCAAAGCTTCGCTCCGGTCGAGTGGTTCCGTGACCAAGGCATCCATGGCGGCGGTATCCGTTTCGCCACACAGGATGGCGAACTTTACGGACGCGGCTCGGTGAATGTTTCACAGGTACATTATGATGACATGCCTGATAAGAAACTCGGCTCAGCCACAGCCATCTCCACCATTATTCATCCCGTGCATCCGATGGCCCCTTCGGTGCATATCCATATCAGCTGGACAGAGATGAAGTCGGGTCGGGGCTACTGGCGCATGATGGCGGATCTTAATCCATCCAACGAGATTGATGCGGACCGAGAGACTTTTTTTGCAAGCCTTAAGCAGGCCGCTCCGGAACAGTTCGATAGTGCCAGGGCACAGGGCGAGCGCTATTTCTACATTCCAGCCCTGAAAAGGCATCGCGGCGTGGCGCACTTCTATCTGGAGAACTACGGCACGGACGATATGGAAGCTGACTACCTGCTGGCCAAATCTGTCGGTGAAGCGGCAATCGACAGCTATCTGAACATCCTGGCCCATGCGCTCGAGACTTCGCCTGAAGCGACCGATGAGCAGCGTGCCAGACAACTTGCCTATCACACCCTCTACTTTTTCCAGGTGCTGACACTGGATCGCGGCACGACTACAGGCCTGTTGATTCACGATCAGAACGATCTCGGCATTATGGGCTCGCTTCCGGGCTGTATGGATCGTGATCTGCTTGCCTCATGGGTAAGCCGCATGCCAAGCCCACAGGATCAGTTGCTAAAATCCCTGATTGCTGCCCTGCCGGAAGGGCCGGTATCGCTTGTGGATGATGCGGTAAAACAGTCATTGGCAACCGTGGTACGAAATCACTACAGAGCGCATCCGGAAGCGATTGCCATGCAGGCGTCAGGTGACTCGATACCTCCAACCGTGGCCAATCATAAAAACTAATCGGCAACAGGCTCGTTAAAAACCTGCCTCGCCTTCCCTTCCCCCTCCGGCAGGCCTCTGTTTTTCCATACTTGAAGTCCGGTATACATCGATATGAATATGGTCTATTTTAATAGCTATTGGGATACAACATCAGGGAGGGGAAATGAAAATAATTCATCTGAGCGATCTGCATCTGGGCCGGTATTGGTTCGGCAAGACCGAGGCGCGTTTCAAAAAGATTGTCGAACATCTGACAAGCGGCGCTTTTGACGGCAGCGAACATCTCATCATCACCGGTGACCTCATCGAGAGTGCCGGGAGAAAGGGTGCCATGAATCATGCCCGCAACATGATCAAACCGCTGGAGGAGAAGTTTGAGAATTCCCTCATCTGCCCCGGCAATCATGATTACGGCAACTTCTGGGGAGGCAATCCGGAACATATGAAACCGTTCTTCGAAATCTTTGCCGAATTCCTGACCAGCAACACCGCAGTTCCCGATCATCCTCCTGCCGGAGAGAGACCGTATGACTCACCGTTTCCGACGCTGAATGTAGTCGGCGACCATCTCCTGATCGGCCTGGATACCACGGAAGGCGAATTCGAAGAGGAGATCAACAGAAAACATTGCAAATGGGACTGGGGCGCAGAGGGCGAACTGGGGAGAAGGCAGCTTGCGGCGCTGGATGCAATCCTGGACGATGATGAGTTAAGTAAAATGAAAGTGATCGTCTACCTGCACCATCACCCCTATAAGAACATGCTGATCAAGAACAGGTTCAGGGATGCGGATGCCTTCAATGCCACCGTCAAAAACAGAGCCAACCTGATCCTCTTCGGCCATAACCATAAGTCCGCAAGTATGGAGGCAGAAGCACGCACCAACGGCGTGGATATGGCGCTGGAGGGAGGTAGCATCATTGGCAAGGACGATATCAAATTCAGGGTGATCGACTTCTCTGCTGAGAAGCCGATATTCGATGAGGTCGTTATCGCAGCATAAGGCTAGAATCTGGCTGCGGCCGAACCTCCCTTCGAGCCATCAATCTCCGCAATCGCCATTACCTTTTCATCCATGGCGATATGTTCGGGTGCTACAAAACCCGCATCGCCTTTGAACTCGATGCCAATGCCCTTGTTGAAACACCTCTCCACCAGTTCGGAGCAGACAAAATGGTTGTCCCTTAAATGTTTACCTCTGCCAAGTGATGCGCGTTTAAAGAAGGCAAAAAAGTCCTTTATTCCGAAATTTTTGTTAAGCAGCGATGCCCCCTTTTTGATAAGCGCTTTGACAAGCTCGTTCTCAACATCAGTTTCTGGAGCACTCTCGTCAGAACCCGGATTAAGATCGGTATGCCTGGCGATATAGATGCGCCCATGATATGCATGACCGCTATTCTCGTAATCCTCAACATACTGGCTAAAAGGAATGATCCTCACCCCGTCCGGAGAGACGGACTCCAGCAGCATCACCCGATCTTCCCACCAGAAGATGATCCCGACATGGCTCACTTTCGATTTTCCTGAAAAGTAGCGAATCACCTTGCTCAAAAAAGCCTCGCCTCCGCAAAAAAGCAGATCACCACTGCGTAAACTGTCGCGGCAATTCTCATACGCCTCAGGAACAAGCGGATCGAACTTCTTCGTCGACTCCCTTTTTACCTTATAGTCAGGCTCCCTGAAAAAAGATGTGGCAAAGTCCAGCAAACGGATTGTAAATGGATAGCTTATTTCTTTGTTATTGGTCATAACTTCTCCCCTTCCCATTGTTTTAAATGAGTATAGACCAATTATCAGAATGTCTAAATCATCATAGTTAAGGGGCCAGATGGTGTGGGGAATGGGCTTAAGACTTCTCTCTTGGCTTATTTCGTTGCTCTGTTCTCAACCGGGCCTGCTCACGCCGCCATGTCTCAATCTTCGCATGATTGCCGGAAAGCAGCACATCGGGCACGCGTCTGCCTTCAAACTCTTCAGGACGGGTGTAGTGCGGCCAGTCAAGAATGCCATCCTCGCTGAAGGAGTCGAGCACCGCCGACTCAGGCGAGCCCAGTACGCCGGGCAGCAGCCGGATCACAGCATCAAGCACAGACATCGCAGCAGGTTCACCGCCTGAGAGCACGTAATCGCCCAGTGAGAGCTCTTCATCAACATATTCACAGATACGCTCGTCAAAGCCCTCGTAACGGCCACAGAGGAGCGTCAGGCCCGGCATCCTGGTGAACGCCAATGCCCTCTCCTGCGTAAACGGCATGCCGGAAGGGGTAAGCATCACCACATGAGTATCAGGATCGCGCCTGCGTGCTTCACGGATGGCTCCAACAACAGGCTCAGGCTTCATCAGCATGCCCGGTCCGCCACCGTAGGGGTTATCATCGACACTATGGTGTTTGTCGGTAGCAAAATCACGAATCTGGATGGTATCAACCTTGGCGATCCCGGCCTCAATGGCCCTTTTCGGGATCGAGCAGGATAGCGGCGACTGGAAGAACTCAGGGAAGAGCGTCAGGAGCTGGGCGTAAAACATGCATCCATCCCCTCTAAAAGCTCCACCTCAATGGTTCTGGTCTCATCATTAATAGCCATCACGACATCCTCAATAAAGGGGAGCAGCCATTCGCCAGGCTGATCAGCACCGGCCGGTGTAGCAACACAGAAATTATCCTGTGCACCGAACTCGACCAGTCCTTCGACTTCTCCGAGCAGCGTGCCATCGGTGGTCATCACCCGATAACCGGTCAACTCCTCCCAGAGGTACTCATCTTCATCCACTTCAACCGCATCGGCTTCAATCCAGATTGATGCCTTCTTAAGCAGATCAGCAGCATTGCAGTCGTCAATGCCCTCAAGCTTGGCCAGCACTTTCGTGCCGCCATGCTGCCAGCATCGCTCTACCTTGTAGGAGACGGCGGTTTCAGGAGAGTTTCCTACCCACCAAAAAGAATACCCGGCGATACCAATGGTAGGCCGGGTATGGGAAAAAACAGTCAGTGCACCTTTCAGGCCATGAGACCCGGTGATGGCACCAACTTCGAGAAAGCGATCAGCTGTCAGCTTTCTCAGCGGCTTTCGCTTTCGCAGCAGGAGCCTTCTTCTCTGCAGCGGCTTCCTCTGCAGGAGCCTCTTCGGTTACTTCTTCAGCGGCAGCTTCAACAGCAACTGCTTCTTCTGCAGGAGCTTCCTCTACAGGAGCCTCTCCAGCAGCGGCAGTTTCTTCAGCGGCCTTGGCTTCAGCGGCAGCAGCTTTTTCAGCGGCCTTGGCTTCAGCAGCAGCGGCAGCTTCTTCAGCGGCTTTCGCTTCAACAGCAGCCTTTTTCTCTGCAGCAGCCTTATCAGCAGCGGCCTTATCAGCAGCAGCTTTCTTTGCAGCAGCAGCTTCAGCACGAACGGCTGGATCAATCTGTGCTGTCTTGATGATACTCGCTACACGTGGAGATACCTGTGCGCCCAGATCAGTCCATGCTTTCACACGATCAAGGTTCAGCTCAACCACTTCGGGTTCTGTGCAAGGATCATAATAACCCAGCTTTTCAATGAACGCGCCATCACGACGCTTGCGTCCATCAAGAACTACAATCGAATAAAAAGGACGCTTTTTACGTCCGCCACGCTGCAAGCGAATCATTGTCGCCATAAAACAATACCTCCGAAAATCAGGCGGCGGACTATAACGCCCGCCAATAAAAAGTCATCCCTTTAATTCAAACCGTTCAATACTGGGGCTCAATTACATCTTTGGCATGCCCGGCATGCCGCCAGGACCGCCCAACTTGCCCATCATCTGGGCCATCATGCGTTTGCCTTTACCGCCCTTCATCTTCTTCATCATCTTCTGCATCTGAGTGAACTGTTTCAACATCCGGTTCACTTCAGGAACCGTAGTACCTGAACCGGTCGCAATACGGCGCTTGCGACTACCGTTGATCAGTGTCGGACGCTGGCGCTCCTTCGGCGTCATCGAATAAACCATCGCCTGCATCCGTTTCATCGGCTTGTCATCCATCTGGTTCAATGCCTCGGATGGAATATTTACACCCGGCATCATCTTCAGCATTGAGCTCATGCCGCCCATGTTCTGCATCTGCTCCAGCTGATCGGCAAAGTCCATCAGATCAAACTGACCCTTCTTAAGCCTGTCGACCGCCTTCTCAGCCTTCTCCTGGTCGACAGAGGCCTGAACCTTCTCAACCAGACCGACAATATCGCCCTGCCCGAGAATACGCCCGGCCATACGAACCGGATCAAACAGCTCAAAGGCATCAATCTTTTCGCCAGTACCCACATAACGGATCGGAACACCTGTACTGTGCGCCACAGAAAGTGCTGCGCCGCCACGCACATCGGCATCAGTCTTGGTAAGGATACAGCCCGATAGATCGAGGCTGACATGAAACTGCTCAGCAATGGTCAGTGCCGTCTGGCCGGTCATTGAATCAAGCACCAGCAGACGTTCAGTCGCGTTGGCCACATCACCAACTTCACGGATTTCCGCCATCAGCACATCATCAACCACCTGACGACCGGCGGTATCAAGAATCAGTACATGGTGGCCACCGGTTTGCGCCTGTTTCAGCGCCGAAGCGGCCATCCTGGCTGCACTGCTTCCCTCACCGGCCAGGTAGGGAACATTGACCTGCCCTGCCAGAATCTGCAGCTGTTCGCGTGCTGCAGGGCGGGTTGCATCGACACTGGTCAACGCCACCTTTTTACCCTGCGATGTGAGCAATCGTGCCAGCTTGCCTGCGGTAGTGGTTTTACCAGCACCCTGCAGGCCGCAGAGCAGGATCACCGATGGAATTCTGGAGGTGTCGAGATCGCGACGCTGTCCGCCGAGAATATCGGCCAGCACATCGTTGAGGATCTTTACGATCACCTGCCCCGGATTGAGGCTCCTGGCCACCTCCGCACCGAGTGCCTGCTCACGCAACTGATCCATGAGATGCCGGGCTACCGGAAGCGCAACATCGGCCTCCAGCAGTGCCATACGCATTTCGCGCAGTGTGGCATCGAGATCAGCTTCGGTGACACGGGCTGCGCCGCGCAGTCTGTTTGCAATTCCACCCAGTTTTTCTGACAGACGATCAAACATTATCTATATCCTCAACATCCATTGCATTTCCTCGGCCACCCGCGACCCATGGAAAGGTCACCAAAATCAAATAAAACGCAGTATTTGATTTTCATTCCACACATCCATGTATGGCCCCCTTCGGGCGAAATTCGCGCAAGATTTCTATCCTGAAATCTTGTGTGCGTTGGGGCAAAACCACGTTTTTGGCCCAGCGTTTAAGAATTAGTGCATGGAAGCACTAATTCGTATGTCATTTCTTAACAATCTCCAGGAGCTCAACTTCAAAGATAAGCGCCGCATTGGGCCCGATCTTCGCCCCTGCCCCACGCTCGCCATAACCAAGCTCGGAGGGTACAAAGAGGCGGTATTTGCTGCCCACACTCATCAACTGCACGCCTTCGGTCCAACCGGGAATCACGCCACTAAGCGGGAAAGTAGCCGGCTCACCACGCGCATAAGAGCTGTCGAACTCGGTGCCGTCAATCAATGTGCCCTTGTAGTGTACCTTCACCGTATCAGTGGCCACCGGCTTGGCACCTTCAGCGGCTCTCAACATCTCATACTGCAGACCGCTCGGTGTGGTGGTGATGTTGTCCTTCTGCTTGTTGGCAGCCAGGAATGCTGTACCGGAACGCTTATTCGCTTCACCGGAAACCGCCATCTTGGCCTGCTGCTCCTGCTGTTTTTTCTCAAAAAAGGCCTTTTTTACTTTGGCTGCATCTTCTGCAGAAATCCGCGACTCTTCGCCTTTCAGGCTTGCACGGAATGCCTCGGTAAATGCGTCAACGTCAATTTCATCGCCCATCTGACGCAGTGATGCTGCTACATCCTGCCCGAGAAGATAGCTGAACCTGGCGTTCTCTGAATCAAGCGCAACCTGCTTATCTGCAGGTGGCTGCGAACAGGCTGAAAGCCCAAAGGCCAGAATTCCCAAAACGATCAACTTTTTCATATTTCCTCTCTTCTTTTTCATCAGAAATTATATTTTTTATCTGCAAGCCGGAAGTGCCGGATGGTATGCTCAGGCAAGGCGTGGCGATTTCTAGAACCGTAGCATATTTGCAGTATGTGAGGCTCGCAGAAAATGTCACAACGCAGTATGCGCATATCAGAGGCTGCTTCCTACTCCCACTCGATGGTTGCCGGCGGCTTGCCGGAGACATCGTAAACCACCCGGTTAATCCCCCGCACTTCGTTAATGATGCGATTGGAAACCTTGGCCAGCAGCGCGTGCGGAAGCTCCGCCCAGAGCGCGGTCATGAAATCCTGTGTCTCCACAGCACGCAGTGCCACGACCCATTCGTATGTCCTGCCATCGCCCATCACACCAACCGACTTCACAGGCAGAAAGACGACAAAGGCCTGCGATGTCTTCTCATACCAGCCGGAAGCACGAAGCTCTTCGATAAAAATCGCATCGGCACGACGCAACAGATCGGCATACTCTTTTTTCACTTCGCCGAGAATACGCACGCCCAGACCAGGGCCCGGGAACGGATGCCGATAGACCATCTCACGCGGCAGGCCGAGCGCCACGCCCAGTTCGCGCACCTCATCCTTGAACAGATCACGCAGTGGCTCCAGCAGCTTCAGGTGCAGGGTATCGGGCAAGCCGCCAACATTATGATGGCTCTTGATGGTATGCGCCTTCTTGGTTTTGGAACCGGCCGACTCAATCACATCAGGATAGATGGTTCCCTGCGCCAGCCATTTGGCATTCGGCATCTTCTCGGCCTCTGCCTGAAACACATGCACAAACTCGCGGCCAATGATCTTGCGTTTAGCTTCCGGCTCATCAACGCCAGTCAATTCGCTCAGGAACTTATCGGCTGCATCAACATGATCGACTTTAACGCCAAGATTTCCGGCAAACATCTCCATCACCTGTTCCGGCTCATTCAGACGCAGCAGCCCGTTATCAACAAAGATGCAGGTGAGCTGATCGCCGATCGCACGATGCAGCAGTGCAGCCGCAACAGAAGAGTCCACGCCACCGGAGAGGCCAAGAATCACATCTTCATCACCCACCTGCTCACGGATGTGTGCCACCGCCTCATCAATATAGTGAGGCATGGTCCAGTCGCGGCTGCAACCGCAGATTTCGTGAACGAAACGGCTCAGAATCTCTTTTCCCTGACGGGTATGGGTCACCTCGGGATGGAACTGCACCGCATAAAAACGACGCTCTTCATCGGCCATGCCTGCAATCGGAGTGGAATCATTGCTGCTGATGACATGGAAACCCTCAGGCAGTGCTGTCACCTTATCGCCATGACTCATCCAGACATCAAGGGCACCGTTTTCACGATCCTGAACATCACGGAGAAGTGGAGAGTTACCGCTGCTAAAAATCTCGGCATAACCAAACTCGCGTACATGGCCGGTCTCAACGATACCGCCCAATTGGGTCGCCATCGTCTGCATGCCGTAGCAAATACCAAGAACCGGCACCCCCAGCTCAAACACAACCTGTGGTGCCTTTGGCGTTTCATCTTCAAAAACGGAATTCGGACCACCGGAAAGAATAATACCGGAAGGGGAAAACTCGCGAATCTCTGCTTCTGTCATATCCCACGGATGCAGCTCGCTGTAGACCTCGGCCTCACGCACCCTGCGGGCAATCAGCTGGGTGTACTGTGAACCAAAATCAAGAATCAGAATCTTTTCCATTGTTATCCTTTGTTTGTAACATCCGTAAAAGGCATCCTGTCTTTTACCTTGTATCGCTACGGCGGCGCATGTCCGCCTGCGCTTACGGCCTCATATATTGACTCAAGCCATCCATAGCTCTCGCCCTGCGGGCGGCTTACAGCCGTCCAAATCGGCTTTCCTGCCAATTTTTCAGCCGCCGCACATCCATGTGCAGGCAACATTCCACCCATAAGAGGGTGACGTTTGACTCAGGGCAGGATGCTCCGAGGAGGCATCTAGCAACTCACCTGTTCAAACGATAGTTCGGTGCCTCTTCAGTGATTGTCACATCATGCACATGCGACTCATTCAAGCCCGCACTGGTAATGCGCACAAACTTTGCCTTGCTATGCATCTCAGTAATGGAACCTGCACCGACATAGCCCATTGAAGCACGCAAGCCGCCAACCAGCTGATGCAGAATGTCGGCAAGTTGGCCCTTGTATGCCACACGGCCTTCGATGCCTTCCGGAACCAGTTTCATTGCCTCTTCGACATCACCCTGGAAATAGCGGTCCTTACTGCCTTTCTTCATGGCAGCAATAGAGCCCATACCCCGGTAGGCCTTATAGGTGCGACCCTGATAGAGAATCTTGTCACCCGGCGCCTCATCGGTACCGGCAAACATCGAACCGAACATGCAGGTTGAAGCACCGGCCGCCATGGCCTTGGCAAAGTCACCGGAGAATTTGATCCCACCATCGGCAATCACCGGAATACCGAGCTCGCGTCCTGCCACAGCGCAATCCATCACTGCAGTCAACTGCGGCACGCCCACACCAGCAATAATACGCGTGGTACAGATCGAGCCGGGACCGATTCCCACTTTCACAGCATCGGCTCCCGCCTCAGCCAGATCCCGAACAGCATCAGCTGTTGCGATATTACCGCCGATCACCTGAATTTTGTCGCCATGCAAACGTTTAATTTCACGCACCTGTTCAATCACGCCGGATGAGTGCCCATGCGCGGTATCAACCACGACCGCATCCACACCTTCGGCAAAGAGTGCCTCAAAACGTTCCATCTCTTTCGGACCAACACCGATAGCAGCCGCCACCAGCAGACGGCCCAGGTCATCACGTACGGCGATCGGATGCGCTGAAGCCTTCTCGATATCACGTACGGTCATCATGCCGTGCAGGCGACCGTCTGAATCAACCACAGGAAGTTTCTCGATGCGATGCTCACGGAACAGCTGTTTGCACGCATTCAGATCGCAGCCCGGAGCAACCGTTACCAGCCGCTCTCGCTGTGTCATCATATCTCTCACAGCCATGCTGTGATCGGACTCAAAGCGGATATCACGGTTGGTGATGATACCGCAGACCAATCCATTGGCATCCAGTACAGGGAAGCCTGAAAAACCATGTTTGGCGGAAAGATGGCGCACATCCTCCAGCGACATGTCTTCAGTAACGGTAAGCGGATCCTGAACCACACCGGCTTCGTAACGCTTCACCTTGCGAACTTCAGCAGCCTGCTGCCTGTTGGTCAGGTTCTTATGGATAACACCGATGCCGCCCTCCTGTGCCAGCGCAATCGCCGTACCCGACTCGGTAACGGTATCCATCGCTGCTGAAACTACAGGGATATTGAGGCGTATCTTTTTGGTTAACTGGGAAGAGGTATCAGCACCTTTGGGCAAAACCCGACTTGCCTGTGGCACCAACAGTACATCATCAAATGTCAGGCCTTCGCTAATTTCATGCATGTCGCCTCCAAGCATATAAAGGCGAGGAATTCTATTCACAAAGCCGAATTCAGCAAGGCTTGTAGAATTATCAATAATATCAGCCGTTTTGCCGATCCGGGCAGCGTTTCCCTGCTGCTGTAGCAGCGACCGAATCATCAAGAACGTTCACCGATAGCGCATAAAATTGTTCTATCTCATTATCTGTGCTGCAATACAGACTTAAATGAAGATCCGAGGCACGCTATGAAACAGAAAATGAGCATGACCAGTAAAATTCTAGTCTGGATGGTTGCCGGTCTCATCGTCGGCAGCCTCATCAACAGCTTCGCTCATGATATCCGCTTTGTTCAGGACTACTTCGTGGGCGGTCTCTTCCATGTGGTTGGCTCCATGTTCATCAGTATGTTAAAAATGCTGGTTGTACCCCTGGTCACCTTCTCCCTGATATGCGGCGTATGCGGATTGGGTGACATCAGTAAGCTGGGCCGTGTTGGCGGTAAAGCCTTTGCTCTGTTCATGATTACCACAGCGCTGGCGATCACCCTGGCCATATCTATCGCAAGCTTCTTTGCCCCGGGTGAAGGTTTTGAGATATCACAAACCGGGGTCGGCGAGTTCATAGCCCCTCAAGCGCCACCATTGACGCAGGTATTCATCGACCTGATCCCCAGCAACCCCATCGCGGCCTACGCTGAAGGCAACATGCTACAGATCATCTTTTTCACGATTCTCTTTGCTGTTTGTCTGCTCATGATCGGCAAACCGGGTGAAGCCATTATCAGTGCTGCTGAGAAACTGAATATGGTCATGATGGAAGTGGTGAATGTCGTGATGTATATCGCACCGGTTGGGGTTTTTGCCCTGATGGCCAAAACATTCTCTCTGCAGGGCCTCGATATGATTCTGCCTATGCTCAGTTATGTTGCCGTTCTCGTTGCCGCACTACTGCTACACGTCACGGGCACACTCATGCTGCTGCTTAAACTGTTGGGTCGCGTTAACCCACTCACATTCTTAAAAAAAATGCGTACGGCACAAATATTTGCCTTTAGCACATCCAGCTCCAACGCCACTATTCCAGTCACGCTGCGAAGCGTGGAAAAAAGATTGGGTGTCGACAATTCCACAGCCTCTTTCATCGTCCCCTTCGGGGCAACGATCAACATGGATGGCACAGCCATTATGCAGGGCGTGGCAACAGTGTTTATCGCCAATGTGTATGGCATTGATCTAACGCTTGGAAGCTATCTCACTGTGATCGGCATGGCTGTGCTTGCTTCCATTGGAACGGCAGGCGTCCCCGGTGTCGGGCTCATCATGCTGGCCATGGTATTTGATCAGGTTGGATTGCCCGTTGAAGGCATCGCTCTGATTATCGGAGTTGATCGCCTGATGGATATGATCCGAACAGCAGTCAACATCACCGGTGATGCGGTTGTCAGCACGATTGTTGCACGTAGTGAAGATGCCATTTCAATGGAAGTGTTTAATGATCCGCATGCCGGCAGTGTGGAGGAGGTTCATCTGCCTCACCAGCAGACCACAGCCTCTGAACAGGCCTGACTGCCTATCCGCGGACCACTCCAGCGCTAGTGAAGTGGCCTTTAGGTCAGGCAATCAGCGCTTCAATACTGCCGCGCCAACCAGAAACTTATTAAAACCACCGTAGGCATGAACACCAAGCGTCAGCCCCTCGGCCTTCGTTCCCACAAACTGGCCATTTGCCGTACCAGAGCTATAC